>Ga0307512_10000127_pt1 | contig 97720 bp, 77 predicted proteins | sample 14_EM_MG_FD_200267 | JGI IMG/M metagenome (GOLD analysis project Ga0307512, IMG submission 200267) | Populus trichocarpa ectomycorrhiza microbial communities from riparian zone in the Pacific Northwest, United States - 14_EM | ecosystem: Host-associated > Plants > Roots > Unclassified | place...
TATTTTTTCTTTGTTGGAATCACCACCACGTATTCTTGAGCTTCAGTACGTAATACCCAGTGTAGAGTCTTCTTGCACATCTTAGAACAGGTCGATAATCCTCTCCCGGCTGGCAGGCGCTCCTGACAGTAGAGGATCTTATTCGGTTGAGTCCAGCAGAAGTATACAAGAAGAAAAGAAGGAGTTCATCCTTGGAAGGTGTTATCGAGGTCATTCCCTTCACTCTGCATAAACTGGACCCAGATGTATGAGCTTCACATCAGCAGAATGTATTTTGGCCACTGGGAGCCTCCATGAGTGTCTGAGAGTATGTGGAGTGTAAACTTAGATGCGTCAATTTCAGCAGAGTATCAGACCCTAGGAGGGCATTCCTGCCAGCTTTTGGAGTAACTGGGATCTCTGATGACTCATACAGGAGTACCATGCAAGTGATTGTGATAAGTTTCAGAACACCTCAGAGCGCCGGAGAGAACTTTGGGTGCACCTGGTAGCACCTTGGAGCGCCGGTGACATGTCTGGGAGCGCCAACAACATACCTGGGAGCACCTGGGAGCGCTGGTGTCAAGCTTGGGAGCACCGATGACAAGTTTGGGAGGGCCGAGGCCACACCTGGGAGCACCTAGGAGCGTCAGTGGCAATCCTGCCTTCCCCTCGAATCACTGTAAAGCAGTCTAGGAAAAACGACATCGTGTTTCGTAACCTTGCCGGTCCGCCTGGAAATCATAGCTACTACTTATAGTTCAATGATTTTTAAAACTCATGTATTCTGTTAGTATTTTCATCTATCTATCTATGTAGCTACCCATCTACACACAGTATATCTGGACTGGCTGCAGGCGGTGCTTGAGAGCAATTCGAGGTGAAGCTGAAAATTACGATCGAGTGAACTCAGAGATTCACTCCGAGGCTATGATCGAGCGAGTGTGGAGATTCGCTTGGAGGCCATGATCGTGTGAACTTGGAGGCCATGATGGAGTCAGTTTGGAGATACACTGGGAGGCCATGATCGAGTGAATTCGGAGATTCACTGGGAGGCGGTAATGGAGCGTATTTGGAGATACACAGGAGGCCATGTTGGAGTGAACTGGGAGATGCACTCCACGATCGTGATAGAGCGAGTTTGGAGATAGACTTTGAGGCCACGATCATGTGAAGTTGGAGGCCCTAATCAAGCGAGATTGGAGATAAACTTGGAGGCCATGATCGAGGGAGCTTGGAGAAGCACAGCGAGGCCAAAATCGAGCGAGTTTTGTGGTAGACTTTGGAGGCCAAAATCGAGCGAGATTGAACGACTACTTGGAGCCAGTCAATGGACGGCACGCCGGGTTCTGAGACTGTATTCATCAGTTAGTTGACTCACACACATGGAAATGTGACAAGGTGACTTTACATCTCTCATGGTGTGCTGGCTGATGGCAGTCGATCGTGTAGGGAGGCATGCTGGAAGCTGAAGCTACAATCAGCGGTCAACACGTAATCATGAGAATGAAGGGAAGACACACAATCATTCGTGCATGCTGTACTCAGTGTATGATGTACTCGGCGTTTGCTGTACTCGGTGTCAACTCATGGTCATGGCATGGTGAGATACAGAGGCATGACTTAAATTTGTGTCCTGGGTTGATGATAGAGTTGTGGATCACAAAGAGAGAGATGGGGGATGAAGATGTGAACCATGTGCAGGATATGAGCGGATATGAGAAGTCAGGGGTACAACTTGCCTGATTGGGTTGGGAAGACCTCGTATTGGTGTAATTACACACCGGATCAGAACTCGCTACTCCAATATCGGGGATGGCACATTGTCTCGCACACGAAACTCTCTTACCTCCCCGCTTCTCATCTTGATTTACCCAACCTCTTCTCAGCTCTCTCCTTCTCGTCCTTCAACTCTAATGTCATCTATGAACACGAAGTTAAGTCATCCCCCTCTATCTATGCATGCCATGATCAAGAGTTAAACCAAGTACAGCCTACACCGAGTACAGCCTACACCGAGCGCAGCATACACCGAGTACAGCATTCACCGAGTACAGCGTACACCGCATAATGCATCATCCCAAGACCGACTGTCTCCCGCTCCCAGCCAGTCTCTCGGCTCTCATCGGACCATGTTGTACTCAATTCTCTACATTCCCACATTTACAGGTCAACCAATGAATAGAGTCTCCGCTTCCATCGCACATGCCTCCCGATCTACCGCCTCCAGAACCACTGCCTCCCGATTCACTGCCTCCGGATTCACTGCCTCCAGATTCACTGCTTCCAGATTCACTGCCTCCAAATGTATCTCCCAACAGGCTCGATTACGGCATCCAAGTGAATCTCTGAGTTCACTCGATCTCTTGGGCTCCACGTGCATCTTCAAACACGCTCGATCGTGGCCCCCAAGTACATCTTCAAGGCGCGATGGCATGGGCACGGAGATACACGGGTAACCGAGATCATCAGCAACAACCCAAGTTTCCGTCAGAAACACCTGCGTGTGTGGGATGGCTCAGACAGCTCTGACGGAACCTCGTACCCTCTGATGGGGAATTACAAGTTACCTATCGCCCAAGCAACGGGTCGCGTTGCATAGCGTCAGCAAAATGTATTTTAGTTCCTGGAAGCCTCCAGGAGTGTCTGAGAGGATGTGGAGTGTAAACTTAGATGCCTCAGTTTCAGGGGAGTATCGGACCCTACTAGGGCATTCCTGCCGGCGTTCCGAGTAACAGGGAGCGCCGACAACAAGCCTGGGAGCACCTCGAATTACAGTAGAATGGTCTGGGGAAAACAACATCTTCCTTGGGAATGCTGCTGGAGCGCCTGGAAATCATAGCTACTACCAATCATTCAACAATTGTTAAAACTCATATGTTCAGTTTATATTCTCATCTATGTATCTATGTATCTATATAGCTACCCATCTACACACGGTATATCTGGACTGGCTGCAGGCGGTCCTTGTGAGCAATTCGACGTGCGCCTGAAAATGAGGACTGGGTGAACTCTGAGGTACACTCTGAGGCCGTGATCGAGTGAGTTCGGAGATGCACTGGGAGGCGGTGATCAAGCGAGTTTGGAGATGCACTTGGAGGTCGTGATCGAGCGAGTTCGGACATGCACTTCGAGGCCGAGATCGAGTGAACTAAGAGATGCACTCTTAGGCTCTGACCGAGCGAGTTTGGAGATGCACTTGCAGGCTATGATCGAGCGAGATTGGAGGAGTACTTGGAGGTGGTCGATCTGGAGGCGGTCGATGGGGGTGCGCCAGGTGTTGAGACTCTATTCATCGGTTAGTTAACATGAAACCATGGGAATGTGACAAGGTGACTTTACTTTTGAAGTTCTTATGGAGAACTGGCTGGTGGCGGTCGATCTGTAGGGAGGTACACCAGAAGCTGAAGCTACATTCAGTGGCGAACTCAAAATCAAGAGAAGGAAGGGATGATAGACAATCTTAGGTGTATGCTGTACTCAGTGTATGCTGTACTTGGTGTATGCTGCACTTGGTGTATGCTGCACTTGGTATATGCTGCACTTGGTGTTAACTCGTGATGATGGCATGGAGAGATAGAGGGGGATGACTTAACTTTGTGTTCTTGCGATGATGGTCGAGTTGTGGACGAGAAAGAGAGCGATGGGGGATGAAGATGAGAATGATATGGAGGATACGAGTGTCTATGAGAACTCAGGGGAACGACTTGCCTGATTCAGTGTAGAAGACCTCGTATCGGTGTTATTACCAGTCGGATCGGGACTTGTACCTGGCTTATCAGGGATGGTCAATTGACTTGCACACGAAATTCCCTAAGTCCCAGTTCCTCATGATGATTTCCCCCATCACCTCTGATCTCTCTCTTTCTTGTGCTCAACTCTACCATCACCTAAGAACACGAAGTTAAGTCATCCCTCACTATCTCTCCATGTCATGATCATCAGTTAACACCGAGTACAGCATACACCAAGTACAGCATCATCCCAAGATTGACAGTCTCCCGCTCCCAGCCAGTTTCTCATCCAATTACAAGTTAACCAATGAATAGAGTCTCAGCTGCCATCGCGCCTCCCTCCAAATCGACCGCCTCCAAGTATTCCTCCAATTTGGCTCGATCATGGCCTGCAAGTACATCTCCAAATTCGCTCGGTCACAGCCTCCCAGTTCATCTCTGAGTTCACTTGATCTCGGCCTCCTAGTGCATGTCCAAACTCGCTCAATCATGGCCTCCAAGTGCATCTCCAAACTCGCTCAATCACGGCCTCCCAGTGCATCTCCAAACTCGATCGATTGCGCCCTCCAAGTGCATCTCTCGGTTCACTCGATCTTGCCCTTCAAGTGCATCTCCAAAATTTGCTCGATCAGGGCGTCCAAGAAGATTGTCAAAGAGCGACCGCGGGTGTACGGAGATACGGGTGTAACGAAAGTGGAATGAGCGATGGTGGGTGTACAGAGATACAGGGGTAACAGAGGTGGAATGAGTAATGCGGAGTATGTATTCGGGAGACCCCGGGGTGGATAGTCAGCATCTCATGATCATCTCATCTTGTCATACAACGAAAATACACACTCTATCTTTCCCAACTTTTGGTCTCACTTGCACTTTCCGAGATTTCGTGGATCCTCACGGCCCGGTAGTATCATATCTTCCTACTTTCTTCCTTCGCTCCTCGAGCTTGATGCAAAAGGAACGCGAGGAGAGATTTTTGCAGCGTCACCAATTGCATTGCAATCCTGACGTGAGCATATACCCAATGAACTGATTCTGACGTATGGTCACAGTTGGCCACAACACCAGAGCGTTTGTGTAAAATAGGAGACCGACACAGCGAGAAGAAACTGCGAATCTGCGATCGGAGGGCAGTATGCAACGCGACGTGTGGTATTGATGCCGGGCGTGGTGTTATCTGCCGTTGGGGTGTCTCTGACAGCTCTTACGGAGTGCATCCACTCTGACGCAGCCATTCCGCTCGGACGGAAATGTTTTCTGCTGATGATGGGCAGAGTGACAGGTAGTATATATTCGGCAGACCCCGGTGTAGATAGACATCATCTCATTTCCATCCTATCTTATGATACAATGAAAGTACAAACTCTATTTTTCCCAACTTTTGGTCTCACTCACTCTGTCCGAAATTTTGTGGATGTACGCAATTGCGTAGATCCTCAATGCTGGGTAGTGTCATATCTTCTCAACCGATTCTTACGCTCCTCGAACCAGAATCGCTGTCTCCCATGAATTCAAATTGGATGTCACGGGAGGTGCGGCGGAGAGTTGATGTTGGGCTCTCTGCCTTCTAGCTTCATCGTTTCTCCACAACGGCCTCCAAGTTGTGCATCTCTGAATTCTCTGAATGGGCTTGTCCAGGTGCTCCTCCGATTATGGTCGAGTACCATCTGCCGCCAGATTGACCGTATGCATATAGAGAGACTTAAATAAAGCATGCTATATCACGATGTCCCAAATCTTGTGACTGTTAGAAAGACGAAATGCCTTGTAGTTATTTAAGAACCGCTGCTGTGAGAATACGGCACCAAGTCTCCCATGGAGCTGTGCAGCAGTCTCGGCTGCGCTCAATGTATCCCACAGAGCGGCACAGCGGTCTCAGCTTCTCTTGAAGTCTCCCGCAGATCCGTGCAGTGGTCTCAGGAGCTCCAAAGTTTGACTATTCTACAAGTCAAATCTCAGAGCTTCCAGAATACACCTCCATAACTGCAGGTGCTTTCAGGAGCACCTTACAATGATCTTGCAGAGTATGAGAGCACTTGGCTTAGCTCCATGGGGGTCGGGGAGCATCTAGAAGTATATGAAACAACTGGTGGGGTCCCCCGGAGTGTCTGGGAGGATTGCGTGTTGCTTCCGGACAGATTTACATTTTGCTGATGTATTTCCTGTTATTCTATTAAACTTCAAACTATATTTACCCTTATATACTGCTGTTTACCTTCCCCAACTTCACTTCATCTTCATCAACATGGAACCTAGGGCCAGCCAGGTGAGGAATCACTATTCACAGAAGAATCAAGAAGCACACCTTCAGAGAGCACTTGCACGTGCATTCAAGAAGACAGCCAATCTTCATAGCTGGCACAATGTTTGAAATTCCAACCTAGCCTTCAAGTATAGTGTTGGTGGTAGCTAATGGCCGCAGTATGATCTCTATGAAGCAGGATTATGATGATACCAATCGGGAGATCAGTGAGAACGAAAGTCAATACCCTGGGGAGTCCACCTTGACATCTGATTTCGTAGAAAATGATTTGAACAACCAGCAGGAGGTCCTACATCTTGAGCAGGTGTGCTGTGATTAGACAATTCAAACTTCAAGAGTTCCTCTGCCAAGGAAATGGAGACCTGACGATACTGTCATTGCACGCACTTTACTTCCAAATCTGTGACTTCCAGCCGGGGCCACAGCACCACCATTGCTCAAACACCAAAAGTCAATCAGGAACATATTCCGCAAGTCTAACGTTGTACCCGCCCAGGCCCTCCCACTGCCCATGGCTGGTTGCGACCAGATTGATCCTGAACCAAAGGCTCGTGGAGAACACCAGTGTTAGAAATAGGTCCGTTTTCGGACTGTTTCTACCATAGCGGTTCCAAGAAAACCCGGAACTGCCCGGATCAGTTCGGGTTTTTACCAAACTGTTCCCTCAATCAAGTCCGCGAATATTGATCACCGAAATTAGTCTGTGGTATGCCAAATATGCCGTTTCACACAGCGCATCATTTGGGAGTCTCCGATTTTGCATATCACACAAACTCAGCAAGCAGCTGTGAGAAATGTGCCATGTTGGGCCCAGAAACGAGGTTTTTACCCAATCACTTGCTAAATTTTAATGAAATTGAAAATCGGAGAACACCAAAAGATGCGCCATGCCACGCTGCATATTGGATATACGAAAAGCTAAAATTATCTGACCAATATTCATGGACTTGATTGGACAGCTCGCTTAAAAGATCGTCGATTTTTGATGGGGAAAGGCCGTTGCCATGCAGACCTATAAAACCGGCCAGGTCCAAAACTGGAACCGTTACTAACACTACACACAGATGGTGCATGGTACACCATCTGTCTGTCGATCATGCGGTGGTCGATCTCCTAAAATCAATCCGCAAACCCGTGAAGCAGTAAGTATTGATCCGGTTTTCTGCTCCTCAATTGGACTTATGATGATACTGAACTCCAAAAATATATATAATTAAAACTACAGATTAGTACCATTCGAGGGTGTATGGCGGATGGAGCTTGTCGAACTATCGTCCATAATAACCAGTTGGATTCAGGATCAGAGACTGAGCTTTGAATACAGGTTAAGGAGCTTCTGTTTGACGATGCTTACCTCTCAAAGGTCAGCGATGATAACAAATCATGGTTTACGTGGATGGCAGCGCTTGACTTCATCTACCACCAATTTTTCCTCATCCCCATTAGCTTGGGGTGACAACCGACCACATCAAAGTTCTTTTAACCTCTCACACTGCGGACATTAGCGCTTGTGGCTGCAGCTATTCATTGTGCGCTGTCTGAGTATGACACTGGAAAGAAGGTTACAGTTATGTTTTCTCAAGATGAATATCGAGGTAAATTTTGCCCTTCCACAGCGATAGATTGTATTACTGCAGCAGCCACAGCACTCATCAATTACCCATGGTGGGCTGCATCATACCCCCCCAATGGTGCTCCTCCACTATAATAGGTGCTCCTCAATCCCCGTCGGTGCTGCTCAGTCTCGATTGGACTTTCCATATTTTATTCAGTGCTACATACCGCCTTCTCTGTCAGTGCTTCTTCTCGAGGATGGGCGCTGCTCAATCCGCTCCTCGACCTCGAATAGGAGCGCCTCTATTTCATTCCAGACTACTTTCTTCCCTCCCCTTTTGGCGCTGCTCAGGTTGGATGGGCTGCTCCGCTGGATAGGCACTCCTAAATCACCATCGGCGCTCCTTGGCCTGGCTTTGCGCCTCTCACTTTCATTCCACTCTCCTCTGTCACCATGAGGACTCCCATCGCTAGTGTTAGCAACGGCTCCGGACAGTGACTTCGGGTCCAGGTCCGGATCCAAACCAAACAGTGGCCAAATTGGCGGTCCAGGTTGTCAATCAACCCAAACCGTCAATTGGGGTATGGTTCGATGGTAAACTCCTAACCCGTCTGAATTGGGGGGATTGTCAGTGGGTCACCCAGCGGGTCCATCCATAGATTCAAATCAGGCTCGTATTTTTGGAGTTTCTTAATAATATCTTGTCAAAATCACGTTTTCAACAACCAATAATGTGTTTTTGCGTGCTTCCCAGCTTGCAATATCGATTAATTTGGAATCGGTGATTTACCTTTGATAGAGTGTATTTTTGCCTATCAGGGCAGTCAATATTTCTGTTATGAACGCGAAGATCCGCACGAGACCTTGATTACCAACTATGCAACAACTTTAACAGGTGACGCTCCGTTGACGCTCATTTTCAGGATGCGGCGTGGACCATGTCGCTGTTGTTTTTCCAGTAAAGGCTGCCAATATTTCATAAATAGATGTCTGCAACCAATCGGAACATAAATTGCCCAAGATACGAAGCTGAAAATCGTTGACACTCCGTTGACGCACATTTTCTGAATGAGGCAGGGAGCATGTAGCTGGAGTTTTTCCCATTAAGGGCTGCAAATGTCTCGTAAATGGGTGTCTCTAACCAATCGGATCATAAATTACCCAAGATGCGATGCTAACAATCATTGACGCTCCGTTGATGCTCATTCTCAGGATGCGGCAAAGAGCAGGTCACTGTAGTTTTTCCCATTAAAGGCTGCCAATATCTGGTAAATGGATGTCTGCAACCAATCAAAACATAAATTGTCCAAGATGAGAATCTACAAATCGTTGACGCTCCGTGGACGCTCATTCCCATGATGCGGCAGGGAACATGTCGCTGTAGTTCTTCCAGTAAAGGCAGCCAATATCTGCTAAATGGGTGTCTGCAGCCAGTCAGAACATAAATTACCCAAGATGCGAAACAAAAAATCTTTGATGCTCCGTTGACGCTCAGTCCCAGAATGGGGTGGTGACTGTGTTGCTGTCTCTTTCCCCAGAAACGCTGCCAATACATCGGTTATGCATAACAACAACCAAATTGCTGTTGAATTACCATACTTACAAAAATACAAATTGTAGAAGCTCCATTGACGTTCATTTTAATGTATTGTCCATTCAACATCTGCTGCCATCGATAATACTCTTCATCATGATTCGAACGTATTGGTCGTCTTTCTGCCAGATCAAGACTTGGCCCTCTGGCGAAGCCGAGCCCATTATCATTCTTGCATTGTTCGCTCTCACACAACTAAAATTCATGTATCTTGCCAAAAGCATCATTGAGCCTGCTATACATCTGTTTATCAGCCGATCTTTACAAGCTACTGCTCACCATTCGCCCATAATATGTCTCTAACTAAAACTCTCCTGTCAAGATACATAAACAAGCCGTTGAAACATTGCCGCATTCTGTTCTACTTTGTTTTCACTCCACTATTCCTCCTCGTTTCGATTGCATTGACCGTCATCAACACCTTTTCAGCCTGTCTTCTTGACTTTTCTGTAGGCCGAATCAATCTGGGAACATTTGGATCGGCGCTCACATCACACTGCTCTGGGCATTCAGGATCCTCGATTCAATTGTCTTGCTCTATAACAGATTCAACGTCTACCGCACAATTGTGTCCGCTGACATTTAGATTATATAAGTCCCCATTCCAGTTAAGCCAATTTTCAGTGTGCGAAATGCTTTCAGGTGCGCTTTGCTCATGATGTTCGACTGCATGACAATTGATTCTTCGGATCCGGTGAACATTCAATATTTGAGTTCATTCTCCAGGGCAGTAATTTGCAGACAAAGGTAGTGGCAAAGGAGATCTTTCTGACGATTTGAATGCAGCTGCACCATCATGTTGGAAAAGTGACCAGGGTGCTTGGATGATCTCTTCCGTGTCCGAAATGTATCCCACGGCGCTCAAAAGCTCGTTTTGAGCGCGAGATTCCTTCTGGGTAGCATGTAGGTTTTGGCTGCCCTGCCACATCTCCAAAAAGTCGTGAACCTAAGACATTCTGTGCAATGTCCTTTCGTCCGCCTTTTCCTTCATTTCCGAGTCGTTTTCTGTGTTTGTTGTATCCAATAATGGGTCAGTGCATGGCAAAATCCCGTTATTGGCTCGAGAAAACTGCCTTACAACGACTTTTTCGCAAAGGGTCTTGCCTGTTGTTTTTGACTGCTTCCAACCTATAACATCCCAGCCAAGGGCAAATCTGGCCCCAACTCCGACACCATATGGTATGATAGAGAATATGTTGCATGCCACGTTGGAGAAACCGGCGTACTTGGCGTGTGTTTCCTCTTGTTGGCGCCACCAGTTGGTTATGTCCGGTAACCAAAATGTACTGCTAATCTCCATTGGGTCCGTGTGGTCATCATTGAGATTTGGATTAATTTTCCCCCAGTTCTTTGGTGCGTCAGGTGGCAAATTCAAATAGAGCGTGGTGGCGATCAATAAGCGAGTGGCGGGATCGCATTGTCCGGGTGTCGTTTCAGCCACATTGTTTGGCATTAAGTATTTGTCATCATTGCTAGACAAATCATATGGATCAAAGGATGATTGACAGGATCCTGAAGCCATTGCAGAGGGTATGGGATTGCTGCTCGTTATGCTTTCGAGTTCATTGACCGCCATACGTCGATGCTTGGCGCAGTATTCATTCTCCACATACTTCAGAATGACCTCTGGGTATTAGGTTGTATAAGATGTCTCGTCCTCTGGATTAATATGCATTCATGTATCCCACTTTCTAAATATTCAGAGCTTCCGGAAAGAATGGAGGGTATGTGCAGGAATCAGAAGCATGCCCGCGGATGTAGTCAATTCAGCGTAATATTTGGACTGCGTTTGTCGAGCAAACTTCACGGCGAAGACCATGTCTTCCTTTCATTGAGTCTTCTTCGCGGCGAAAGCTTGCATCACGCCATGCATTTGATCGAACATGTCATTGTATACTGTGATCACGTGATGCAAAGTGACTGTATGCCTCTTTGGCATACACTGAGTCCAATATCGGAATGGCCTCAACACTTCCATGACACACTTCACAATGGTCCATTCATCTCGAGTTGTGAAAAGTTGCAGGTAATGAGTCTATTGTGGATTTTGAAGCCACTTGCATGTCAATTCCGGTAATCAGTAGGCGGGCTCGAGCAACTCCAGTGTTGAGTTCCAACGGGTCCTCACATCCATAATTGAAAGTTCCACAATGCGGAGTTTGGTTTTTTCACAGTCAATGAACTCGTTTCGATGACCAGGTGTCAGCGTGATCAATACCGCACGCATACTCTGCTATATGAAAGTCAGTTTCATGACTTTCAAAATATCCTGAAGTACATACCTTCTCAATTATCTTTGCTAAACCTGGTCTCATCGCCGACACCTCATTCATTCTAGCATCGCACTCTTTTCGAAGTGTTTGACTCTTCCCAATAGCTATGCTTTCATTCTCTCCAAATTACTGATCGCGCTGATGGGCTTCACAAGACTTGGTCCGGCCCTTTACACCCAGACTGCTCATGAATGCACCCAACGCCAGCTGTATGACATGCGCCATGCGCGGTATGTGGTTCCTCAATGCAGGCCACTCGTCTCCAGAGGCCTCAAGTGTTGATTGCAGCTCGCGTGTCATCAAGTAATTTGAGCAGGCATTATCACTCGTAATCTCAAGCAAACTGCCGTCGGTAAGCTCAAAACGATCACGCACCTCCATCGAACGTACTGCTTGCCTCGCTTCAGTATGTTGGCTATTGACCGATCATCCTTTATTAGCTTTCGACATGGGAAACGAACAGACCATCAACCTCATTGAATGCGAGTTGAACTTCACGCGAGGCCCAGTTGCAATCCATATCATAAAAGTTGACCGACGTTATCGCTAGTTTGTCTGTTGATGTCCATCCGTCCAAAGCTGTACTTACTTTATATCCTGACAGCAATTGCTTCTTAATTGCATCCACGGTCAGTGCACATTCCCTCTACCAAATGTTGCTAATGGTCGTAGCGGAAGGCAGCACTAGTTCATCGCGTAACGCCTTATATGACTGTCGTAGCGCTAGATTTGATATAACGTTCCATGGAATATGAGCCGAAACAAATCCTAACATGAGGTAGAGATTCCACGTGTCTTGGTGCAATTCGGAAGTTTCAAAGTCCTCAGCTACCAGTTTGGAACGTTTCGTCTGTCATTTCTGTCAATATGGATCAACCTGGAACTCAATTATGATCAACCTCTGTGAACTTCCTATTGTGATTCCTCGACTTCCTTGCGTCTTCAGGATGGCCAAAGCAGTTTCATCGACCGTCGAAGTAGTCAATTCAGTAACCTCTGACTCTGTTAATTCGTTTTACTTTGCGATGTGTGCTTTGGCCAGCAAGTGTTTCTCCATTGAGCTGGTCCCATGAACTGATGGAAAGTGAAGAACTTGATGACAAACGATACATATGATGCCAGGGCTGCCGGTCTCCTCAATTCCGCAGTGTAAATTGAATCGCCACGAGGGCGCATGTCTAGAATTATTCCAAGCAAAAGGCCGCTTCGAGCCTACATTCATTGATGCCCACCAAGCATCAAAGATGGTTTGTAAAGTAAGGTCACTAATATCACGAATGAATACATGTTCATCCTTGGAAGAGATCATAACCTCAAGCAATGTTGTATTTAAAGATGTTGAATGTGTCATCGCAGTAGGGATTTGATTGCTGCATGATCCAACTCGAGAGGCTGCCAAAAGTTAAGTTATAGTAAAGAAGAATGCGGATTCTTATATATCGACTAGAGCTACAGGTAAAAAATAGTCAGATCTGTGAGACATCGGATGCATATTTGCGAAGTTGTATACAACAACATATTGCAAAGACTGACTGCATGAGACTTAATTCAGGAACAACACAATGCAGTTCATTGCTGTGTAGCATATTGAGCTCCCACAAAAATTGTTGACGTTCCATGGGCGCTGAATTGTAGGAGGCGGACGCGATATCGTCCCTAGCATTTTTCCCCATAAAGGCAGCCGATATATTGAATATGGGATAACGACGTTCCACAGCCCTTACAGTGTGCAAGATGCAATACCAAAAATGGTTGACACTCATATTTAGGGGGTGGTAGCGATATCGTCACTAGCATTTTTCCACATAAAGGCAGCCGATAAGTTGAATATGGGATAATGATGTTCCCTTGCCCTTAGATTGTCTAAGATGCAAGGCCAAAAATTGTTGACCCTCCATTGACGCTCATTTTCAGGAGGTGGTAGCTGTATCGTCACTAGCGTTTTTGCACATAAAGGCAGCCGATAAGCTGACCATGGCATAACGTCATTCTATAGCCCTTAGACTGTGCAAGATGCAAGACCAAAAGTTGTTGACGCTCCGTTGATGGTCATTTTTAGGAGGTGGTAGCTGTCTCGTCACTAGCATTTCTGCCCATAAAGTCGGCCGATACATTGAATATGGGTTACCGTCGATGCACAGCACTGTAAGTGTCCATCAGGCAAGAACAAAAATCATTGACGCTCCGTTGCTGCTCAATTTTAGGAGGTGGTAACCATATTGTCGGTAGCATTTTTGCCCATAGAGGCGGCTGATACTATGATTATGGGTGTTGCTTCACCCTGTAATTATGCAAGTTACAGGATCAAAAATCGTTCAGGCATCGTTGACACTAATTTCCAGGATGGGTCAATGAGCATTTCACTATCGTTTTTGCCTATAAAAACCGCCAATACAGTCACTTTGGAAGGATGTGACTATGCAGTCGTTTGTTTGCCAAAAATGTACAACTAAAGATCGTTGACGCTCCATTGACCCTCAACTTAATGACATACTAACAGTCAGTGGATGCTCAACAATTGTCTGCAAAAATGAATACAGTGGTTATTGGCAGCCAATAAATTGTTTCTATATATAAACATTTGAATCCAAAAGCTTCCAAGCCTCTCAATTCTGATCCACAACTTGACATGTTGTCTGTGTGATAAATGACGTTAGGCTGTCACGTTCCAGCGCATTCGGCCGGCAATGAACCGGATGTATATCCGTATACTAGTTTTTGATATATTTACCCCAACTGCCTCACCTTTTCTCATCCAGCTCATTCTGAGTGATTTCCATGACCTACCATAAGCAATTTTCAAAATCTCGACCATGTGCAGCAGGTATGTGCAGAGAGTTATGTAGTTGGCTGCATGATTGTATGCAGCGTCATAGTCGTCATTCATCCGGGTTCACGTTGCGCATCAACCGGCTCACCTATGACTTGTATGACCTCACTGACTTAAATTTAGTTGGTGAGTTTCGTCACCAATTCGGTTTAAATTGTCGGACTTAACATTAACGAGCAGGACGATATCACGTTCATTGGTCGTCAGTCAATATAATGCGAATTCAAGAACATCGGCATTGACTATCCGACCCTTGCACATGCAAAGACGAATTATCATGTCTCACAATTTGGTCAGTGAAATCTAGTATGCGCTGACACGTAGCCAAATAAGTTCATTTATTGCTTTTCGAAGTGAAACATCATCACGAATACCGCTTTGCCTATTCATTCCTCTGGCAATGCCGGAGCCGTCACCATGTCTTCGTCGGAATCAGATTTCTATATGGGGATTAGTTTGGGACACTGTGTGCAGGGGTCATAGCTTACGAGTTCAACATACTTTGATAACTGAATCGTTGACGAATCTAGCGCTGGGGCGGCCGGGAGGAACGCAATGCGTTCGTGTGTCTGGGGTTTCTGCAATCCAAGCCACATTTGACTACTCCCCGATTGTAAAGCAACTTGCGGCGTTTGGGATTTCCCGGTCACTCTGTCAAGTGTCTCCATTGGCTCACCAAATGCCATTTGTGCAGAACAGGTTGCATACTCTTCCCTTCGCGATTGAACGACCGCCGGAACCGTCAATGCGGTGGTCCCGGACCTCTCATCTCTCTCAGGGAAGTAGTCGGCCACGTCTCCCCAGCCTGGCTCGGTCAATTCGTCTAGCTTTATCTGCTTCTGCCGAAATCGCTCCATGCAATGCTGTACTGTTTTATGGATTTTGCCCATCACCCAGCCTGGATCATCATCTTCACTAAGATTCCCCAGCTCAGAATTATATTCATCATCATCCTTGTCTTCCTCATCCTCCCTATCATCGGAAGTTGCAAGATCACTCAGACTATCTCTGATGGCGATCAACATCTCCTCAAATGTTGTTTCAGGCTTGGTGGGTGTCAATCCCAGATTTTCAGCATTTCTCATTTCTTCCTGCGCCTGCTTAATTGCTGTGTCCGCGTCTTCCACTCGCTTGCTTGCCACATTGGTCTCTCTTGCCACATTTTCCTCGATCCATTTCTCCATCTCTTTGTTGCTTGAAATGTGTGTTTTGTGTCGTCTCCCCGCCGCAACCTTCATTTTGGATCGGAAGCTGCGCAATGCTCTCAGAGCTAGAACCATTTCTGTATCCAAGCCGCTCAGGCCGGCATTCACTTGATGACGTCGTCGAGTGGAATGCTTTGTCGATTTGCCGTATTTGCCTGCCGGTAATGGCAAAAGGTTCTTTCTTGGAGCATTGACCATTGTATTTTGTGTTGACTTTGTTGATGGACGAGATGTTGGATGTTGCAAGATATGAACCACATAGAGGCAAGCTGTGTCATTGATGTCGAGGTTGGTATGCTTCATTGACTTGAACAAAGCAAAATCTACATTTTGACCGTCACTAATTTGGGAATGGCAATGCTAACCGTACATCATTCAGCCTCTGTTTCATGTAAGATCCATGGGATTTCTTGAGACTAACATCAGCAGCCGTCCTTGAAGTCGAAGAATGTACTGTTTATATCTCACAAACCCGACATTTCGGCGGTCTTTCACCATGATTTTGCCTTGTAAACAAACACACAACATTGCACCGACTTGGTCCAAATTGCAGGACGGTTGGAAACCTGTGCAACCAGCCGCTATACGCAGCAGGATTTAGCTTGGGTAGAACGTGCAAGTTGGCTGTTACGCATGCTATTTTGACTTGAAACTAACTTTATACTCCTCAGGACTTCCCACTTCTTTTCGTTATCTTCTTGCTCAGGACATCGCACTTCTTTTCGTTATCATCATCTCTTCACTTCCACTGCAGCAAATCATGGCTCCACAAACACCTTAGCCAGGTGAGCATGGAACAGAATCGAGCAGAACAGCGGGCACTTCTTCCAATACGCCACCCTTTGAGACCCAACTACAACACAGACACAACGTAGCTCACCACGACGCGGCAAATACAGCCACCGAAAACATGACCCTGGATGCACAGTTGAAAATTTTCCGTAAAACCGGAAGCACCAAGAACAAGATGCAGCACGCGATCGGATGCGAGAATGGTCCAATCGAGGTGGACAACCGTGAACTGATGCTATAACGTGTTGCTTGTGTACGTAGAGAGCTGGGTGACCAATCTCTAGCCGCCCATAATGGGAAACCACCATGGTCGACCCAGACACTTGTCCGCACAGTCCGCAGAATCGAACATCATGATATTGTCAGCTCGGGGATATTCGCGGACAAATTTTGTGATCCGAATCCCGGAGAGTGGACCTAACAGGCTATAACCATATTACAGGATGCTGTGGAAGCGTATATGGTAGAGGTACTAGCTGAATCTGATATGTAGATGCAGCAACTGAGTTGTTGTAGGTGTTCAACATGTCTGCAACTATGGCAACGCAAGGAGGTCGGGTACAGCTTGAACAGTGTGACATGCACCTTGCCTTGAATATGGCCAAAATGGCCAAATGAGGGTTTTCACGCGCCGCAATGGCAGAAACAGAATTGCTAATAAAGAAACCTCCTGCCGAGGTCCGAGAAGAGAAGAAGCCCAGAGTTAAGTCTCCTGGGCATAAAAATGTGAAGGCAGCGATGGATAGACACCCAGCTATGCTTCGAGAAAATTAAACAGATGGCTGCCTCCCTTGCCACAATGGCACAGCACAGAATCCCCAGGCATGCTGGAGGCGGAAAGGCACAGGTGCACCTCCACCGGAGCTACACAGACAGCCGACACCAGAACCGAGGCAACATCCGCCCTGAACGCCACCTGTGCCACCCGGTGATAATACGGTAGCACACGTATCTGAAATCGAAGGTGTGCCACCCGGATATGTGTATATCCATACTACTCTTCCCAGGGCTCAATTTTTCAATCTGGATGCATATGCCAAGGATCGCAAGTGCGATACAGATTTTGATCCAGATTTGCTGACTGATAAAGGAACATCCACTGGTTAGTACACTATCTGCCGCATGGTAATGCAGCTGACATCCATTTTGCACATAACAGCAGCCTATTGAGCGAACCGGACAGTGAAGATGAGCATTGATAGAATGGAATGGGTTTTTGGAGTGTAATATTATCTACAATTAGCGGACACTTTAAAGTGTATTTTAAAGGATATATTTATATGTATTATTAAAGAACAATGTAGTGATAAAGAAGAAAGTAAATGAAGACGTTACAAAGGCTGCCAAAACCCCGTTAATGCTATATTAGGCCAAATTGAATGATGACATGTTGTGGATACGCCCATCGCAAAATGAGCGTCAATGAAGAGTCAACAATTGTTTGTCTTGCATCATTGGTAATCTGCGTGCCGATCGGTTCAGACCTTTCATAAATGGGGTATTGGCTGGCTCCATTGGTGAAAGAGCGAGCCACACACTACCTGCCCCATTCTGAAATTCAGCGTCAACGGAGCATCAACGATTTTTGGTTCTGTAAGTCAGGTAATTCAAAAGCGATATGGTCATTCCTATATATAATCAAAGTATTGGCCGCCTTTATAGGGAAAAAAGATAGCTACACACTCCGTGCCCTTTCATGAAAATGGGCGTCAATGGAGTGTCAATGATTTGTGGCCTTTCATCATGGGTAATCAAACCAAGATGCGTCGGTCATTGTCTATATACGATGTTTTGACCGTTTCTCTAGGCTACAACAGTCATTAACTGCTAGTTGCATCATCGTAAATGAAATAAGTTGTTACAATCCGGGAAGCTGTCGCGAGAACGTTGCTTGCTTATCTGCGCAGCGCGGCTGCCAATTCCTCCTGAATAGGGGACTACAATCATGCGCCACATCGATTACCCAAGATGTGAGATCTTCCATTGTTGACGCTCAGTTGACGCTCATTTTCAAGATGGTGCAGGGAGTGTGTCGCTTCTTGTTTTGCCTATAAAGCATGCCAGTGCCTCAGTTATGACTATCTGCAACCTATGGCCACTCAGATTACCCAAGATGCAAGACCAAAAATCGTTGACACTCCGTTGACGCTCATTTCCAGGATGGTGCAGGGAGCGTCTCTCCCCATTTTTTGATCACAAAGGCGGCCACTGCATCCAAAAAGAACACCGAGGTACCATCGTTAATATTTTACGATTAATAATAGGATATCTGAATGTGACCATAAATAGAACAAACCGAAATGCAGAACCAGTGATTGGACCCTATGGGTCTAGCCAAACCCGGGTGAAACCCGCGGGTCTACGGATACGGGGCCGGGTTTGGACCACCAAGAACCTACGGGTCGGGTTTTTGGACGGTTCTGGAATAGGACCGAATGGTTTGTCCGGTCCAGACCCGGACTGCTGGCGGGTTACCCGGACCCGTTGCTAACACTATCTATTGCCCATCCTGCATTCTACATCAGGCACTCCTCCTTTTTTGGTGGTGCACCTCTCATTCTCCTGCATTCATCCTATTGCATTTCAAACTCCATTTTGATTCACCGTGAGCTAACCTCTCAATTCCAACCTCATAGATATCACAAATTCAGCCAAATGACATAGGAATTCAATTTCACTCACTCATCAGGCTCAAATCATTCCACAATACATGGAGCGTCTCCAGCTTCTTTGCACCATTGACGAATTGTGTGTTCCTGCGTTTGTCGGCCCTAATGGGAAGGGAGATGAAGTGGATGACAGTGAGACTATGTTCGATTGATATCAGTCGATCACTTAGTCGGGTTATTGTTTCAGTTTTACCAGGTTACATTGTTGAATCACTTCCGTTGTTCTTTGGTTCTCCTCAATGTAGCGATGCAAACAATAGAATGATGAATGAGATGCTGGGTACTGTAGTATGATGTAGAAGTTGATAATGAACAATAATCTATGCATCGTACGTGGAGGGTATTCTTATTGCTTGTGTACACCCGGGAAATATCTGATAACCCCTGCAGTCCTCCGAATGAATATCCATAAGACCCCAGGCATCTCTCAGAGATAGTTTGGGATTCCCGCATTGTTTGGGCGACAATCGCAGGTGCTCCCAAATTTATCACAGCCACTCCCATGGTGCTCCTATACTGCTCATCTGTGATCCCGGTTAGTCTGAAGGCCGCCCGGAATTCCCTCCTAGGGTCTGATTCTCTCCTGAAATTGGCTCTTCTAAGTTTACACTCCGCCTCCTCTCACACACTCCTGGAGGCACCCAGTGACTAAAATACATTTTGCTGATGAATCCAGTATAATCATATAAACTTCAGGGTACCTCAATTCCCTGCAACTTACATTCAATCATTCCTCTCCCAACTGTAAGATAATATCTCAAAGTGCATATGTACCATCATATATACCTTTCAACCCCAACATCTATATTCAGTCCACTTTGTAATAGTGACACTCATAAAGAATTTATGATTTAATGATGTTCAATTTGCTAGATATTATGTCCAAAATCTGACATTGAGTGACTATTCCTAACCCATTTGTGAGCAAATCTAGCATTAACCTGTACTTGAATCAAGAAGATTTACTCAGAAGCATTATCATGCCATACCATTCTTGCTCTACACTTGAATCCCACCTTTGTGTACCAACTTCTTTCCGTCCTTGATCAACTGCAATATCATTGTAAAGGTTATTCAGCAGATATTTCCAAGATGCCCATACGAAGGAGCAGTTATACCTGTTATATCACATGGTAGATTGGGAATATAGCTGCAACATTCTATTTGAATAGAACATTGTGAATACATGTGTGTTCCTCCAGCAGATTTACCCCATATGGACATTCATATCAATCCAATAATGGTACCACACCCGGTATGAACACTTGAATTACACCCAGCACTCACAAGGATCGAAAGCCATCAATATCTGCCGATTTTCAACTCAGGAATACTTTTATACCATGCAGTCACCTTGATGGCACTGTCACACCTGATTACAATATTTGGAAGAGTCATATTGAGGGTCAATCATACCTATTGAGGTTGTCAGTACTCTGTTTGATCAGCACCAAGAGCTAGAATGTGTTACAAACTGTGTTAATGATGCAAGTTTTCTTCAGGTGTGTCTGGTTCAGGTTTTTCTCCTTAAGGTGCATCTAGTTAGGGTGCATCTGGTTCAGGTGTATCTGGTTCTATTCTATGTGCATTGGTTTAAACCACCCTCTGAGTCTTGCATCCATACATAGCATTCATGATAGAATTGTTAACATTCAGCATTTGGATTCCATCAATTCGGGCACACCAAAGAGAATTGTGAATGGGAGCACCGGACTGTCATCCTCAATATAGATATTATCCACTCATCCTATCTCCCCTGACCACTTCCAAAGTGCACCACAAATTGGAACCTCCTCAACCTTTTGTAACTACCTGTACCATTTTCCCCATTATTTTATAGCACTTAAGCTAATATGTAACACAAATGAAATGTCTGCTACATTTCCCTGCTTTCTATCGTCATTTCAGCAAATGCAGTATACACCAAGCCATCTTAGTAATCGCTGTTGATAGACGAATCAAGAATCACACCTGGTGAGAGCACTTGCATCGAAGAAAACAGCAAATCTTTGTTGTTCATCAAATTTGCGGGTTCTAACAGAGCTCATTCATGCATTGAAATATAGACTGCAAATGAACGAAATTTGATAAATGACACATGATGACATCACGGATGATATGATTGGCAAGGTCAATAATAAGAACACCAGACATTCAACCGGATAATTCAACATCAAGCAATGCGATTCGAATAGCCATCAGGAAATTCTACTTCGGGGCCAGGATCACTGGAACAATACATTATACAGTCTACAAAGTCAATTGCCAATCAACAGAATCCATGCCAAGATGGTCAGTGCACGCCTGCCGTTTCCAAATATCCAAACTCCAGGTTCCACAATGGATCAACAATGACTCAATCGGCAAAAGACAGCCCACCTCAACAAATTATGTGAGTCTGACTGTGCGTCGACTCCATAGGTACTCCCACTATCCACATCTACTGGAGACCAGAATGTTGCACAACCCAATGCCAATGGTGATCAGAATGTTCCGCAACACCATAAAGCCACATCTGAGGTAGCTCCCAAGGCCAAGGAGGCTATGGTATTCACAAAGACTATTTGGCCAATAATGTCCGATGTGAAGCACTCCATGGTTGACGAAGCTTGAAAACTTGTGATTGCAGCTCAGAATTGACATTCCTCATTAGATCGTACTTCTGGAGGTGCACTATCTGTGAGTGAATCATGCAGTGGGCCATCTGCCAATTTCAGTCTGCAAACATGAGATGTATTATGTGTTGAATGCTGTGTAACGCTTCTCAATCAGAATTATCCCTACTAACAACAACACAATATATACACTGATAAATCTTAAGATTAATACCATTCAAGGACCATTGGCAGATGGGGTTCCATCAGCAAAATTTATCTGTGACACTGTGTGCCTCAGGGAGTATCTGGGAGTTGTTGGACCAGAATTTCAGGGTGATCAAATCCCAGAGTGTACTGGACCGATGCAGTGGCCATCAGGTGCACCTGGGAGCACCTGCAAACAATCCGCATGGGCATAGGAGGTCTGCAGGCAACCAGCGGAGCACGGGGGAGGCCCAACAACACGTCTGGGAGTACCTGGGAGTACCTCAGAGGGCTGGAGACAAGATTGGGAGTACCGACAACAAGCCTAGGAGCACCAGGGAGTGCCAACAACAAACCAGGTAGTACATCGAATCACTGTAGAGCAGTCTGGGAAAAACATCATCATCTTTAGGGATGCTGGTAGTGCATCGAGAAATCGTAGCTACTACATATTGCTCAACTATATTTTATTCTCATGTATTCCATTACTATTCTCGTCTATGTATCTATATATCTAAATAGCTATCCATCAACAGACAGACTATCTGCACTGGCTGCAGACAGTGCTGGAGATCAATTTGAGGTGTGCCTGAAGATTATGATCAAGTGAACTCAGAAATACACTTCAAAGCCATCATCTAGCAAGATTGGAGATGCACTGGAGGCCGAGATCGACTGAACTCAAAGATGCACTTGGTGTCACAGCTTGGGTGTTACAGGTATATTTCTGGGATCATATAGAATTATGCGAAGATCCATGTATAGATACTTGATCTGAAATCACGAACTATCATTCAGATTTTGATGTTTGATCAACCTTCCTGATTTGGACACCTATCAGTCATATCAATATTACCCAACCTTCGCATCAGCTGATCCACGATAATCGTCAAGTCAAGCACAAATGCAATGTATATCATCTTCGGATCAGTATTGGTCGCAATTTCCCCATTATTAATGGTCACTCATATATCCTGAGTGGCACGGGATACTCTTCATTTGATATATGGCAAAACTACTCAGTTGCAGATCACTGTATATTTGGCTGCAATACAGTGTGTAGATAAATGAAGTGTTCGGTTGTTTGCCACAATTGTAACACTGTTATGTCCCCGGTGGGTATATGGGAGGGCGCTCTCACTGGCTCTTGGTGACACGAACCTATTCATTGATAATTGACTTCAGATAAGCTCATATCCGTTCGAGTTACCGCCAATAGCAATATTGTCACAACGGGAGCGTATAACCTTGATGATGTAGTTAATACTCTTGTGAGTTATAACTCGACTATCCATGGTAGAGGCAACACAGGATCATGCAGTTACATATGTGAACTCTGAAGCAGGCTTTTGCAGTCTTACAATTGTCAAGGGTGTGGATCGTCTGATATAGAGTCAGCAATACCAACAGAGTGGAAGGACATTGATAACAATATCTACAACAAGATTTACCTATGGATACCTATTGACCATCTCGATCTGGAGGTTAAGCCTTAACTTTATTCCTGTGTATCATCTATTCATTCTGCATTGAAGTCAACGAGGATACTTCTCCTTTGAAGTCCAGAGTTGTACGTTCAATATTCAGGTCCATATCACGGATATAGCTATCACCTTTTTATACTTGGTTCTTCTTAGTACCTTCGTCAGATCAAGTCATTGATCGGGAAGCGAGCAAGACGATACTTTGGAGTCCAAAGGAAGTCTGAGGATCAGCCTGATAGCATGGTGATTCAGAGGATATTTCTGTTAGGATACTCTTGAGTCAGCACTACTCCTTCTGCTGAGGCAAAACTACTTTGCTGTTTCTTATAGACAAGTCAATAGTTGGAGTCATCATACTCCTGGACAGTCGGTCCTCAGGTATGAGTGCCGGATGCTTGGATGATACTCTGGAGTCCAAAGGGAGTCTGAGGACTAGCATGATAGTGTGTTGGTTCAGAGGATCTTCTGAGTTGAATACTCTTGAGTCATGTACATCAGTTAACTGATAGCTTAAGAGGATACTCTCAAGTCAATACTATCTGCTAGGGAACAGAGAACAGATCAGTTACCTTGTGTTTCTTGGGTGTGAATCCTTATATGCATCCTAAGTGAAGCCTTTTTCATCTTCATCTTTATCAGTCCAGAATTCATTAGGGGCTTTTATTGATTAAGACCGCAGGTGAATCACCCGGTGTTACACTTGGAGGCTTTGGTCAATCAAGTTTGAATATGCACTTGGAGGCGATGATCAGGTGAGTTGGGAGATGTGCTTGGAGTCTGCAATCGACCGAGTTTGGACATACACTGGTAGGCTGTGATCGAGGGTACTTAGAGATGTACTCTGATGCTGTCATCGTGCCAGTTTGGAGATACTCTGGAAGCCGAGATTGAGTGAACTCAGAAATTCACTTGGAGGCCCTGATTGAGTGAGGTTGCAGATGCAGTTGTACGCCATGACGAAGCGAGTTTGAAGATGCATTTGGAGGCCATGAGTGCGTGATGTTTGAGGCCGTAATTTAGCGAGTTTCGATATACACTTGGAGGTCATCATTGAGATGGTTTTGAGATGCACGCTGAGGCTGTGATTGAGCAAGTTTGGAGATGTACTTGCAGGCTAAGATTGAGTGAGAATGGTGGACTACTTGGAGGTGGTCAATCTGGAGGCAGCCGATGGAAGGCGCACTGGGTGCTGCAACTGTATTCATCAGTTAGTTAACTCTCAGCCGTGGGAATGTGACCGGGGAACATGTACTCAGCAGCACTTATTGAGACCTGGCTGTTGGTGGTCAATCTGTAGGGAGGCATGCCAGAAGCTGAAGCTATATTCAGGAGTCAACTGATCATCCTGAGAATGAAGGGATAACACACAATCTTTGGTACATGCTGTGCTTGGTAGATGCTGGACTCGGTGTATGCTGAACTCGGTGTAAGCTGTACTTGATGTTAACTCATCATCATGGCATGGAGTGATAGAGAGGGATAACTTAAGTTTATGTTCTTAGCTCATGGTAGAGTTTTGGATAAGAAGGAAAGATGGGAGATAGAGATGAGAATGATATGCTGGATACGAGCAGAAATGAGAAATCAGAGGTACAACATGCCTGATTGGGATTCGATGACCTTGAATTGGGGTTAATCACTGTTTGGTCAGGACTGTTTCCTGCTGTACCAGGGATGGTAAATTGACTCAGACATGATATTCTCTTAAGTCCCAGTTTCTCATTGTGATTTCCCCCATCTTCTCTGAACTATCTCCTTCTCATCCTCCACTCTACCATCACCGAAGAACATGAAGTTAAGTCTTCCTTCTCTATCTCTGCAGGCCATGATTATGAGTTAACTCCGGATGCAGCATACACAGAGTAGTTGACACACTGAATACACCATAAACCAAGGACTGCATCGTCTCAAGATCAACTATCTCCCGGTCCCGGCCAGCTGCTCATCCGCGATGGACCATGTTGTATTCGACTCCTTACATTCACCCAATTTCCTGTTGACCTATGAACAGAGTCAACGCTCCTGTTGTACCTCCCTCCCGATCTACCACCTCCAAGTATTGCTATCATCTGGCTTGCTCATGGTATTCATGTGCATCGCCAAACTTCCACCATGACTGCCTCGGAGTGAATCGCAAAGTTTACTCGTTCACGGGTTCCAAGGGTGCCTCCAAACTCACTGTAATACGGCGCCCATTGGTATCAACAAACTTGCTCAATTACAGTCTCTAAGCTTGCACAATCATGGCCTCCAAGTGCATCTCCAAACTCGCTCAAGCATAGGGTTTGAGTGCTTCTCCACACTCACTGGATTGTGGCCTCCAAGTGCATCGCGGTATTCACTCGATCTTGGCCTCCTCCGGTGCATATCCAATCTCGCTCAATCATGGCCTCAGATTGCATCTCCGAGTTCTCTCAATCACAGCATCCAACTGAATCTCCAAACTCACTGGATCATGGCCTCTAGGTGCAGCTCTGAGATCACTAGATCTCAGTCTCCTGTGAATGTCAATGTTCGCATGATCACTGTTTGATGAAACAGCGGAGCCAGATTGCGGAGCGCCCATCATCATCACAGCACCGCATCTCTCACGGCATCTGACCGGAATGCAAAAGGAACAGCGGTTTTTGCACAGGGACCATACAAAGAGGGTCGGATGATTTCAAGATATACCCAGCCATGATAAACCACACAAATTGGGTGGATATATGAAAGCTCCGGAACAGTGTGTTGGACCAAGAGCTGGGAGTGATAGAGTGTGTATTTTGTATAATGAGATGATGTCTATCTGCCCTGGGGTCTCCCAAATATATACTCTCTGTTGCTTAGTCCATCTCCATTATCACTGGATCTCAGCACATTCCCCTAAATCACTCAGTCCATCTCGGTTATCCCTGTATCCCCTTACACCTCCTACAGACTTCCCCCTGCCACAATGGCCTCCGATTGTATCTCTAAGTTGTCTCAATTGGTGTGCACAGGTGCTCCTCTGATTATTCTTGAGTACAGTCTGCAGCCAGATTGACCATATGCATATATATGCAGCAACTCAGATAATGCATGCCATATTATGACATCACAAATCTTGGGACTGTAACTAAGAAGAATATGATAGATGAAATGCCTTGTAGTGATGGAACCCTAAGAACCACTGCTGTGACAGTGCGGAGCGTAGTCACCTGCAGAGCTACGCAGAAGTCTCAGCTGCTCTCAAAGTCTCCCACCGACCTGCACATAGGTCTCAACAACTCCAACATTTGACTGTTCTATCAGTCAAATCTCATAGCATCCTGAGAATCCTCTTGCAGAGTCTGTGAGCACTTTGTTTAGCTCTAGCAGTTCCTGGGAGCATGTGGAAGTGCTTAGAAGGACAGATAAGAACGACCAGAGTGTCTGTGACAATTGCGTGTGGCTTCCAGATTCATTTACATTTTGCTGATGTCATCAAACTGTTGTCTAGTTGGATTCGGACTCTCAGACAGAGAGTTGGATTCAGGTTAAGGATCTGATGTTTGACAATACTTATCTCTCAAAGGTGGTGGAAGATATTAAATTATTGTTCACTCAGATGGAAGTTCTGGATTTATATTACCATCAATTCTTCTTCCCTGCCAATAGCCAACTTTCCCAGCATACGACATCTCAGTTCGTTCAACCACTGTCTCCATCAACTGTAGAGGTGTCACCTCCAACATTTCATTATGCGATTTCAGAGCACACCACTACCCTGCTGCCTACAGTTACATTCTCCCAAGATGAATATCAATGTATTTTTTGCTCTTTCTAGGTGATAAATTTTACTCTTGAAGCCACTGCACTCATCAATTACTCATTAGTGGGCCTCTTGACACCCCCCTGCCCCATATGGTGCAACTCCACTAGGATAGGCATTCCTCATTCCCTGTCAGTGCTGCTCAGCTGAAATTGACACTTGTCTAGTTCATTCTGCACCCATTTCCTCCTCTTTTAGCACACCTCTGTTGGGATAGGCACTCCACAATTCCCTCTGTAATGATTGGCACTCCTCTATTTCATTCCGCCCTGATTACCACTACTGATAGAACTTCACTACTTCAATTGATACTTCTGAAACCCCACTGGCACTCCTCAGTCTGTATTGTTGCATCTATATATCATTCTGCGCTCCTTAACCCATGTTTCTGCATTCCTCTGCTGGAATGTGAACTCCTCAATCTCCATTGCTGCTTCTCTATCTTGTTTTGTGCTTGGATATTTCATTCAACATTTCATTCTCCTATCCCATTTGACACTTCCCCACTGGGATCGGTGCTCTTCAATTTCAAATAGCACTCCTGGGAATGACTTGGCGCTTACCTATTTCATTCCGCACTCCTCCAACACCTTCTGTATACACCTTCTTTCCACCCAGTACTCCCCATCTGGTATTTCTGATTTCTTGGTTGTTGCCCTCCTTTTTCATCCGAATATATCATATTGCTTTCTAAATGCCATTCAGAATCTTAGCTAGCTAATATTACATTGCACCATGATAGATATCACATATCAAGCCAAGTGCTATCAGAATTGAATGTTATCCGCTCACTGGTTCCAAATCATCAGCACATAGATTGAGTACCTCCAGCAGCTTTCCACTGTCGATGAAGTGTGTATTCCTACTTTTGTCGACCGTGATTAGTTAGGAGATCTAGTGGATGATATTGATGAAATGTTTGTTGTTATCATTCGATTGGTTAGTTTAGGTATTGTTTTGGTATACATACTTTCGAGTCTGAATTACTCACCATGTATTTTGGTTTCTTAAACAAGTGATGCAAAAAATAGAATGTTGAAGAGGATATGTTAGGTAGTCTGGAAATGACTTAGAAGTGAATATGAATAATAATCAATGTATCATATTCCCTATGCCAGATAATCCATTGTTTAAATACATCCAAACAGTCTCAGTTACTGCATGCCATCCTCCAAGTAGATTTCAATAGATACCCAGATATTTCTTAGACCATGTTTGTGATTATCATGTCGGTTGGGCAGCACATGCAGGTGCTTCCAACGCTCTCTCTGGTTCTCCAACATGTTCCCAAATATATCACAATCACATCTGTGGATTATATGTACCAGTCATTTGAGATTCAACCTACTCAAAAAGTTATCTGGAATGCCCAGCTAAGGTCTAATTCTTTCCAGATATTGTCAGTTCTATGTTTGCACAAGACTACCCCTCCCACACTCCCGAAAGTTCACAGAGACAAAAATACATTGTGCTGATGCCGAAAAGTGCCAATTTGGAGTCCCAGATAATGCCTTTCTTGGAATTTTCATCCGACCAATTTTGCATCACATGAAGTCAGACAAGATATCGATGAACAAGGACCGGCCAACACCTGATTCCATGTCAGCCATCACCCTGCTTGTGGGGTTCACAATTATCTACAGGTGAATAAATGGAAATTATGCAAACGTATTAACACTTAAATCAGATCGACTGATGAGAGCAGACCATTCGAGGATGTCTATACAGCTCAAATGGATGTGGACTGGGGGTGCCAACCTTGCATTCCAGAAGTTTCAAGGGGCCTCCCCCAATACACCTATTTTGAAGCACTTCAAATTGGCAATACTGATTATTCTGCAGACTAATGCAAGTGGCGCCGCAATCACTGGTATGTTCAAATCGTATGATGGTTTCAGCATTTGCAGGCCAGTTATCTTCTGCTCTCAACTTGCTTCAAGTGCCGAACAAACCAACAACTCATATAATCAGTAATTTGCAGCCATCCTAGATTCTATGAATTAAAAGCATCACTATCTCCAGGAAGCAAATCACAAAATCCTCATACAATTTGACCACAAAAACTTCCAATACATTCGAACGTCCAGAACGCTCTACTGCATGCATGTCTCAATGATGAAACTTCTGTCATCTTACAATTTCATTATCGAACTTCTGAATAGGAAGAATAATACAGTGGCTGGACTAGCAAGTAGACCCGACTCTGAAATCAGATATGGAAGACTGATGGCAAGGCTCCTCACCACCATAGCAGTGACTACCATCATCAAATCATATAGTGACGTTCTACAAGTGTAACACCGTGAGATTCACCCTAGGTTCTAATCAATACAGCCCCTAATCACTTCCGGACTGACAAAGCAGAAGATGATTAAGGCTTTACTCAGGATGCGTATAAGGATCAACACCAAGGAACACAAGGTATCTGTTTATTTCTCTGTTCCCAATAGATAGTATTGACTGAAGAGTATCGTCTTAAGCTATCAATATGCTGATGTACACGACTCTAGGAGAGCCTGAAGGATGTATCCTCGGAACCACAAAACTATCGTGTTGACTCTCAGACTTCTAACAGATGCTAGAGTATTGTCACCACAACCGGCACTTATACTTGAGGACTAACTATCCAAGAATGTGACGACTCGAAATATCGACTTCGCTTAAATGAAACAGCAAAGTAGTTTCGCCTCAACAGAAGGAGTAGTGCCGACTCAAGAGTATCCTAACAGAATTATCCTCTGAATCACCACGCTATGAGGCTGATCCTTGGACTTCCTTCGGACTCGAAGGTAACGTCTTGCTCTCTTCCCGATCAACAATGTGCTTCGACAAAGGGACTAAGAACAACCAAGAATAATGTGGTGATAGGTATATCTGTGATATAGAACTGAATAATGAACATACAACTCTGGACTTCAACAGAGAAGTATCCTCATTGACTTCGATGAAGAACCAATAGATTGTACACGGGAATAAAGTTAAGGATTAACCTCCAGGTCGAGAAGGTCAATTGATATCTGTAGATCGATCTTGTTGTAGATTTTGTTATTGATATCCTTCCTCCATGTCGGTATTGCTGAATATATATCAGATGATCCCCTCCCTTAACTATCCTAAGACTGTTAAGTCTGCTTTGGAGTTCACATACGTAACTGCCTCATCATCCTTTACATTTACCATTGATGATTGAGTTCTAACTCCAAGAGTATTAACTAAGTTATCAAGGTAATGTGTTGGTATTGCGACAGTATTGCTGTTGGCGATAACTTGAATGGATACGAGCTTATCTGAAGCCAATCATCAACATATAGGTTCGGGTCACCAAGAGCCAGTGACAGTGCCCTCGCATATACCCTCCGGGTACATCACGGTTTAACATTCGCGGCAGATCACAGAATACTGAATTTGACTACACTATAATGGAGCCAAATATTCAGTGATCTGCAACTGAGTAGTTTTGCCATATATCGAACGGAGAGTATCCTGCACCACTTGGGACCTACAAATCCCCAGTCCTATTTGCCCAGACACAGACAGTGTGGTCGAACTAATGGTTGATTCGTATAAGTCCATTCGGTGGCTAGGACTCCGATATATCAATTATGGGTTAATCAGTTATCTCTCATCTGACCCTGCATATCACGAGATGCCATGGTGGTCTGATATTGAGGACACCTCATCTCCCTAGGAATGAACTGTTGGAACATGAGCAATTAGTGATTTGGTCGGTGACCAGGAATAAGCTTTCCTGCCGATATGGAGTAACCATTGAGAATAGAGAAGTTGCAACTGGTACTGATCCAAAGATGATACAAAACTTATTCGCGCTTGGCTTGACTGTTCTTGTGGATCAGTTCATACAGAAGCCGGGCAATGGAGATATGACGAATAGGTGAACAAATCCAGAAAGTTGATCCAATATGTAAATCCTGGTGATGGTTCGTGATTTTTGATCAAATCTCTATATATGGATCATCGAGTGATTCTGTATGATCCCGGAAATGGTATTGTAATACCAAAGGCGTAACAACAAGATATCGAGGCAGCCCAGGAAAATAACCATCTAGCCTCAAAAATAGGGACAACCTTGGTAGTTGTTTCAATTGGAGATGAGAATCAGAGGAGATCCATCAACACAGCTCTAACCTATCAGATAAAGATATATGTGCCTGTGGTACACCAGAGTACAGTGATCAGCTTGTTGGAAGAGATTTTCATATAGCATCGCTTCAGGATTCTGAAGTCTGCCAGGCTCATAACACAATATTTTGTTGGCCTACAATGGGGTCCAAGATACAGAAGTACATTGCTGGTGGCAGGTTGTACCACTGAATACAAGCACCATGTCACATACACACAGGACTCTACATGCTACTGGCCCTGCCTTTTGGTCCCCTGGGATTCTATTGCAATGGATTTCATTGTCAACTTACTGGTATCAATGTTGTCACAATTTACTGGGATCACAGTAATCATCAACTGTTTGACTAAAATCCTACTCCAAGTCATCTGTACTATGGACTCTGACTCCAGAGAGCTAGTATGAATATCTTTCAAATGCATGATCTGCCAACATTGTGTACCAGTCAATATCACCACCAATTACATCACAGTGTTCACCAGTCAATTTTGGCACAGCACTATCTGCTGCCTCAGAATCGGTCACCAACATTTGACTGCTTTCCACCTACACCTGGATGTCCAGACTGAGTGGCTGAATCAAATCAAAGTGCAGTACCTCTGAGCATTTTGCAACTATGAGCAGTATAACTGGCTCCATCTATTACAACTGGCAGAATTTGGACACAATTACTTATTCCACTATATCAAACCAATGATGCACTTCTGTGCAAACTACAACTACCATCCTACAATGTAGTTCAAACCAACCAAAGCTTCCTGTTCAAAATGTCAGGTGCCAACAGACTGTTTGATGGCCAGCATTAATGAGACTCACTGGATTCTTCAGAAAACTATACTGGAGGTTAATGTCCAGCAAATACAGTACAATTGTGGGAAAGAAATGACTTCTGCTATTGGAGGCAAAGTGTGGCTTTCTACCACAAATTAGTGAACATCTAGGCCTTTCAAGAAATACAATTACAATGGATCTGAGTCGTATACAGTCAGTGTGGTGATGAATTAGAATGCTTACCAACAACAATTGCGGAATACTATGCAAAATAACTTTGATTTGCACATTTCGTTTCTAGATTGATATAGACGAGCATACACAGGCGAACTGTTCCCAGAACCACTGCCAGTGGTAGTCAAAGAAATGGAGAAATGTGAGGTTAACTACATATGCAACTCCAGGCAGCACTACAGGAATGTTGATTACCTTATCCCATGAGCTGGCTACAAGTGCATGCATATGAGATGGCAACTGGTAGGGTACCTTGAAGTGTTCGGATATTTGGTTGAGGAGTTCCACCAATAGCATCCTGATGAACCATGGGGATACAAGTATAATGCATAGAACTGGAGATATGGAGAGTATGGAAGCAGTGTGGACATTTCATTGTAATCTTGTTGCTTTATTCTCTTCTCTTTTGATTGAATCTTGATCTGGAACAAATGGTATCAGCATGGGTTTTTCCCACTCATCAAAGTATATGGAAAATCCCCACACTCTAGATGCAGCAAGAGGTCACTAATATGATGTTCAGATCAGTTTTGGGACTGGGGTTCGTACCATTGCTTACCTAGGGTGATTGTTGTAGTACTGGTTCCATTTCATTCTCTTCTCTGAAATTGGCTTCGCCAACCCAAGATGTCAACACCTAAGGTGGGGGATAATATCACAGCAATACGTGACTGAAGGCTGGTTAACTGCCGGTGTATATTGGTTCATGCTAAGTCACTTAGATCTGTGTCAAATATCTAACACTTCCTGCTTCATATATAGTGACTCCCTCTTGAGTGCAGCCGTTCCATTGTACCATATGTCTACATTCAAGCCTAAATTTTCATGCCTTTACAGGTGAGAAGCCACTCAATAGAACATAATAGAGCACTTAGAATAACAAATCTATCATTTTACCCTGACCAAAAAGAAATAATTCTACAGAATATAATGCAGTCCCAAGCAACTGCTATTTCTGAAGCTCTGCTTGCAAGCTGTCCAGACTAATATGTTCATTTGCCAAAACATTGCAGACATGGTCATTGCAGTTTATAAATAATGTGACAATGGAAGCAATCTAAACACTAACAAGAACTGTGAATTGCAGGTATTTATTGTAGAAGAAGAGATTGCAACAATTGCTCTAAATATTATAGAGAAGTTGAGTATTACTGACTACCTACTGGGAGGTATTGGTGCAATTATGTGTCAAGAGCAGAAGCAATTCAAAAAGAAATGCTTATCTGATTTTGTTGAATTGCAATATTTCTGGGAGAAGTAGACAATTCAGAAGATCAGAAAAATGATTGATTAGCAGATAGTGCCCTTCAAATATTTTAACATGTTGCAGGTCAGTAATATATCACCCACAATCGGGAAGATGGTTTCAGCAGTTGATTCCACTACTGATGTATTGGAACAGGTATAAATCAAAATATATATGAGATATTATGTTGTCTCAACAAAGTCAAATACATGCAGCAAATACTCAAACATAATTACAGGTGTACCAGTCCAGACTACATGCCGAAAATACTGTCTTTTCTTACACTGTAGTGTTATCATATGATGGATTGGGCCGAAGTTGTTAATTACAAACTTCCATTTGATAATGGATCAACTGCACAGTAAGTCAAGCATGCTTCAATCCAGCATTATTCTGAATGATTTTTGCTCCGTAAACAACCAAAGCAAGTGTAGTGTGTAAGCGATCATACAAACATTTGCAACATATATAAGAGTACTGGTTTAATATCTCTCAGACTCTCAACTATTATAAAATTCCTAATTCTTGATCAGATAATTTGGGCAAAAATTCAGCAGAACTTGCCATATGATGCTATTGGATCAGTGTTCAGTTATAGTGATGGTATATGATTACACAGTACATTCATCACAGTTGGCTAGAGGTATTTTGTAGCCCTGTGAATTATTTCATAGCCCCATTACCATTGAGTGTTCCGAAAGTCACTGTATGGTAAAATATACCCACGCCAATCTTGCTATCTTACCTGAAGTCCATAGTATGTGTATTCAATATCCTATATGGACAGATAATGGCCTTGAATACACCTTCCAAGGATGAATTCAACCGTTGCCAATACTCTACTTCAACTGGAAACTCTCAAAAAAAAATTCCTGCAATATTCAGAATCACTCTCAGCTGCAACAGCAGTGGTAATAGTATTAAGGTAATATTGGACAAGCCAATGATAGATATTACTTTCTAAAGCTGAAGAATATGTGGTGGTAGCACCAAAAATGTAGAACAATGTGCATATATAAGCTGATTGTGTCAATGGATTCATCCAAGTGGTAAAATTGTCTAATCTGAAAAATATTATTCTTCTTCAAGAAACTGTTTGACTCACATGTTTGGTGTAAGACTGAGCTGCTTTCGATGATACTGTTTGAACATGGCTGTTCAATATCAATTTTGGACATTGAGCACTGCTAGTTGGTATATAAACTACAATCAGGTACCCTTAAGATACAACATTGTCTGAAGTACACGATATATATATGAGAGATAGAAGTATTGTAGTAGCAGAGTGGCCATTATCTCTAATTCATTAATCTAGTTGGAATAATGCTCTGAATAAGTTGCTGCAATGTGCTTATGATATTTAATTTCAGTGTTAAAAATACTTCAAATTTACATGATTAGACTTGATTTTTTCTATACTTTCAAATATACCTAACAAATTTTACATTCCAAATATAATTGGTTATTACATTCTCCAGAAGACAGCAGGAATGCATTTGGGCTGCACTGGAAGAGACTGGGAAATTCAAAACACTTTCTGGTACCTTCAAAGTTTTATGAACTTATTCTCTTAATTTTGTAGTATTCTAAAGCTACTTTATAAACTTTAGTAGTTTTATAAATTTTTTGCAACAACTACAGAATCTCTTTCAGGTATCCACAAGTGCTCTTGGTATAACAGTTTGCAGTCTTCCCAACTTCAAGATGGTATAAAAATATCTTCTTTGATTAGAAGGTACTATAGTTGTTGACTTTGGATTCTGGGTGGTAGGTATATGATATTTGGACCATTTTGCATTTTGCTAATATATTACCCCTGAGACAGTAGTACTAGCAGCCACAGCTAATAAACTCACTTAATGTGAAAATACCACAGCAAAGAAGCTCCAATGTACATTTTCACAAAATTAAGTTCAGGGCAAATTTCCTCCATATATGGTAATATATTTCACTGTTGAAGCCACTACTCTACTCAATTGCCCATTGATGAGCCACTTCATTCCACTCACTTTTGCTGCTACTAGGCTAGAGTAGGTACTTAGCAGCTATTATCCATGCTTCTTGGCCTAAACCTATTCTCCTTTATATCATTTACCCCTCTAAAGTTCCCTATTGTGCTCTACTTTACATCGTAGCACTCCCCATCTTATGCATCTCATTTTGGGGCAACACTTTCGTTTATTTTTTAAACATATCACCTTGTCTGTCAAACTTCAATTTGATTTGCAGATCACCAACTCTGGATACAGTTTTGAAAAAACTAGAGCCAAATGACATTGGAATTCAATTTCTCAATCTTTTCAAGTATCTATCATCTGATATTTTAAAGAATAGTTCTTGGTAATTTTCAACATTGATGCATTGTGCTTTGCTGAATCTGTTTACAGTGAGATATGGTAAGATAAAGTAAATAATATAAATACTATATTTAATTTATATAACTAAACCACTTATTTGGCTTATTGTGTCCATGTATCTGTATTATATTGGTTGATTAGTAATTATTTTTGACTACGCTGGAAAATAGTCATAGACAATGCAGAAAGTTGTACTATATATATACAAGTATAGTATGATTTGGATGTTATATTAAACAATAATCATTAACTCATATTTACTGTGAATTTTGATTCATTGCTGGATTAATATTGATGAGTAATCAGATCACACCTGTAGTCATCCAACTGACAATCTCTTTGAACCCTGGCACCTTTAGACTATGTATTCAATTTCCGTAAAATTTGGCCACTGTCCCAGTTATTCCTAAAATTGGCACTTGTGATACAATGTTCACTTAAACTTATCACAATCACTTCCATGATACACCTTTTCCATTCATCAGTGGTTTTGGTTGATCTATAACCAGTCAGAATATTCTTGTACAATTGAATCCCCTATTACATTCAGCATGAATTCATTGATAGTCTGCCATCTCATATCTACTCCTGCAGGATCCCGGTGACTAGAATTGAGTTTACTGAAGCGCTTGTCTGGACTATATTGTGTAAACATTCAGTTATCTGGCATAATAGGGTGGGTATAGTATTTGTTTAGCTAGTGTTTTGATTCTCCTTCACTCATATGAGAAATAATGAAAGACCTGGAAAACCCATCTTCTACACTTTCTGTATGAAAATGAGTGGTGTTTTTTCCCACTCTAGTATGCGACAGGTGCACCGTCCTTGAAAAACACATATTTGATGGATATATAAATATATCGAAGCAGTATTTCTCAAAGATTTCATTACCAATTTCTGATTTAGCTATAATTGAAGACCAATTCAAATACATAGCCGGTAGGACTGGTAACAGTGAGATACTTCATTGGCTTTCAATCAGAATAGTATCATACATCAAGACATTGTATTCTATAAACATCACCCTCGGCATGTATATTACTATTGACTGTTATATATTCCTTCCGTAGTGAATCATTTGGATATTGACCGCGAAGTTCACTATATACATACCAATAATCGAATTATAGTTTAAGTCACTATTATCTGTAGTTATCATGATCAATCCAATGATAATGACCTCAAAGGTACCATTCAAGAAAATGAACAATCATATTCAGTACTATCCCTTTGCACGACTTTTCGAATATATTTCTACAATATCCAGCGTTGCTTCTTGTCAAAAATGCAATGTTTATTTTGGCCAAATGGTGCAAGAGGAGACAATCATCAGCGTTGGGTTCTCAAGGTCAAAATGTTGCGGTTTCAATAGTGATGAAGTATAATATTTTGTATTGATCAGCTGAATCTATTGAACAACTGATTCAACAGATATAATAGACTATTTAGTAGTATTATATATCTGTCTGAGTACTAATTGGACCAGTACATTTACGAACTGAGCAAGCTTGATCGTGAGGATTGACAAAGACAATTTTATGGAATGCCTGAGTTGGAAATGCTTAAGGCGGGAGAGAAGGAAAACATATTCCAGCACAGAAGACACAAGGCTCCGATGGAAGATGAACTGAGGAGGTCAGGGGATAGCCAAGCAACCTAAAGAGCTGAGTGAGGACAGCTACCAAAGGATATGGATGAAATGAGGAAATACTCCAACCTCACGGGAAAAACAGGAGTTACAGGTGTTATGAGATGCGGCATTCATGACTCTTCAGAGTTATCACCACTGCAAACCACGGATTACAGAGGAGATGAGATTTTTCATCCAGATAGGATTCAGTCTACAATGTATGAGAGAAGTGTTGTGGCATTTCCTCCGAGCACAATCCCCCAGGATTCTTTGTTGACTCCGAGGGTGAGTGTGAGAGTTGTTGCGCAGAAGAACATTTTGGGGGACAACAATGTCAGTCAATATGTGGGAAAGAATGAACAGGAGGAGGGAGTGAAGGAGACACGTAAAGTCTACACACCCATTCCAAGAAAATTCGAAACCAGCAGCATCAGCGGAAACGAGGATGAGAAGATGACAGAGGAGGAGCCAAGTAATGAAGAGCCCTACATGACACCAACAAACGAGGGAAAGAACCTCAGTAGGGGGAAGGGAGTTAAGAGGCCGGTAATGCTCAAACGACCAATCCCAAATATGACGTATACACGTAGCAGGAGAAAGCTCGAGGCACGTTGGGGGAACTCTGCAGAGGGAACAACAAATCAGAAGGAGCCGGGTAATCCTGAGGGGATTTTTGGGGAGTATCTTTGGAACACTAATGGGCTGAGCATATTTATGCTGGCGGAAGAAAAATACAATAATGATTATTCCGATTGGGGTGGTGTGCAGGCATGATAAGTGGCTGCTAGGCAAAATCTTGCCAACGTGGGAGTTATGTCAATCAAAATATCAAATGAGAGGATCAAAAAAGCGATTAGAGTCATCAGGGTATATGACAAGGAAAGAGCAGACACACTCGATGATAGACTTAGTAACATTGAAATGAGAGTGGCCAAGATCGCACCAGTGAATATGGCCAGGACAATTGAAAATGCACCCAGAGATTGCATGCAAAGAATGGTAGAGCAGCTGACAGATCAAGTGGTGGGAAAACTTGAGAAGTTGGCTGAGAAGAAAGAGAGAGAAGAGATCCAATGGGGGAAACAGGGAGAAGCCATCCCAGAGGATGAAGAAATGGAAGAGGTGAGTTTTGAGCCTAGAGTGACTTTCTCGCAGGAGGAAAATTGGAAGGTCGAAAGGGAACATAAGAAGATGGAGATGGAGGAGCAGGCTTTAGAGTCAGCCAGACATGATCCAACGATTCCGCCTGGAGAGAACGGCAGGAGATTCCGAGCTTTGCATCAAGTCGACAGGTTCTGATTGCAAAGAGGTCGGCACCAGCAGTGCCACAAATGAACTTGAAAGAGGGGAATAAACTTGGGGATGGAGGGATTCTGAAGGGACCGAAGGCAGGGGAGAAGAAGCTGGAGGATGAAGGGCCTGTTGAAAAGAAGCCGGCAAGGAAACCTGAAGAAAAGAGGATGGTGAAGTGGGCACAGAAAGGGGCGATGCCACCACCGATGAAACAACCTGAGCAGAGACAGCAACAGCAAGTGGAGAAGAAAAAGACGGGAGACTGTTTTCAAGAGGTTGTTAGCAGACAGCAGAAGGAAGTCTTGATGCTGATCCCGCAAGGACAAAATTTGATGCAGAAATGCAGGATCACTTTTAAAAGGGATGATTGTCTTCCAGTCTCTCCAAAAAACGATTTGGAAATTTTATCAGAAGTAAACAGAGCACATTTCTGGGCGAAGGTTCCACATTCTTTGCGCATAGAGCGTGTCACGAAGAACACCTCAGGATGTCTTACAATGATTCTAACGCCGGGAGCAACAGCAGAAATGTTGTTCTGGTAGAGGGTAATCGTCATAGGGGCGGCAAGAACGGTTGATTCAGGAATTGTGGATATTGAGACAAATGAACTCTGGGCGAGAGAAAAAATGCATAGAGTGAACTGTGACAGGTTTTTCGGAAAGAGGATGAGGGGAGGACTGCGGAGGTTGCCCTTGGAGTCACAGGCTAAAAATGAGGTGGTGGACATCCTCTTGGCGATAAACTGGGTTGGAAGACCGAAGGATGCGAAGAAGAAGAAGGCGGAGGGACAGAAACCATCCTTGCTTGTGTTCGCGTTCAAAGGAAGTAAAATGTGAAAAAAAGTTTCGGAAGAATATCGGAGAGCAGCGGGAGTGAAGTACGATTTGGAGAAGAATGTGAACGCAGGTCAGGATTTCCTTTACAGAGTGTTCAGCAGATGGGGACATGTTGATACGAAATGTGGAGCTCTGGAGATGCCAGCATCGATGTTGTGTGCGGGAAGACATTCAACAAAGGAGCATAAATCCAAAATGGTGGGTGCCAATGCGAAAGCAGGACAATACTGCAACCATACCATTGACAGGTGAATCAACTGGATGGGAAATTACATTGCGAAGGCCACCTGTTGCGCTAAGCAGCAGGAGGCAATTAAAAAGGCAACAGAAGAGAGATGTACCTAGAAGGAGAGAGAGGGGGAACTTCAAAATATCGTTATGGAAGAATGGAAAGACCTGCATCAGATCAAGCGGGGGGTACCCTCGATGGAAGAAGCGGAGAAGAAGGCTCAGGATGATGAGCAGGCAAGAGAGAAGCCGGAAGTGAAAGTTGTGGCGACACAAGAGACAGAAGGAGAAACTTCTAAAGCAGGGACCGCAGAAAACCCCATGAAGCAATAGTGAAATGCATCATACACAATTGTGGAAGGGGGTATAAGGCAACAATGATAACGTTGGAAAAAGAACTGTTTGGGGTGCTGATGTTGTGATGATTCAACAAGCAGGAGCAGAGAAGAAGGGGTACAACATGAGTAGTGTTAGTAACGGGTCCGGGTAACCTGCCAGCGGTCCTGGTTCCGACCGGAACAACAGGTTGGTTCAGTTCCAGACCCATCCAAAATCCTGACCCACTGCATCTTGGCAGTCCGAACCTGCACTCATACCAGCCAACCCACGGGTTTCGTCGGGTTTGGCTAGACATGTCCGGTCCAATCTCCTGATCTGCATTTCGGGTTGTTCTATTCATGGTCGCATTCAGATATCCTACTCTTAATGGTAACATATTAACCGTGGTACGTCACTGTCCTTTTTGGATATACAGGCCACCTTTCAAATCGAAAAATGGAGAGACACACTCCCTGCCCCATCCTGGAATTGAGTGTCAACTCAGGGTCAACAATTTTTGGTCGTGCAACTTGGGTAATCTGAATTGTGATCAGTTGCAGATAGTCATAACTGAGGTTATGGCCTTCTTTGAAGCCAAATGAGGAAGCGACACGCTCCCTGCCCCATCTTGATAATGACCGTCAACTGAACATCGACGATTTTAGGTCTCGCATCATGGGTAATCTCAGTGGCGCATGATCACAGACCTCTATCGAACAGGAAGTGGCAGCCTCTCTACGCAGAGAAGCAAGAGACGTTCCCGCAACAGCCTCCCGGACAGTAACAACTCAGTGTATTTACAATGCTGCCACAAAGAGTTCCTGAGTGTTTTAGCGTAGAAAAATGGTCAAAACATTGTATATAGACAGTGACCAAGGTATCGCGCTTTGATCACCCCTGATGAATGGCCAAAACTCATTCACACTCTGTTGATGCCCATTTGCATGATGCGGCAGGGAGCATGTCGCTATCTCGTTTCCATTTAAGGGCGGCCAATACTGAGATTATATAGTGTAACGACCAAATTGCTTTGGAATTACCTGTCTTACAAGACCAAAATTCATTCACCCTCTGTTGCTCATTCTCAGAAAGAGGCAAGGAGTGTGTGGCTCTCTCTTTTGCCTATAAAGCCAGGCAATACCGCATTTATGAATGGCCACAACCAATCGCCACCCAGATTACGAATGATGCATGACGCAAAATTGTTGACCCTCTGTTGACACTCATTTTGCCATCAGTGTATCCACAATCTGTTATCATTTACTTCAGCATAGTATAGCATTGATGGTGTTTTGGCAGCCATTGTACCATCTTCATGTACTTTGTCCTTCATCACTACATTGGTCTTTAATAATACATATAAATATATCCCTTAAAGTATACTTTCAAGTGTCCACCAGTTGTAGAAAGTAATACACACAAAAGTCATGTTCCAATCCATCAATGCTCGTCTTCGCAGTCAGGTTCGCTCAATATTCTGCTGTCATCTGCAAAATGGATGTCAGCTGCATTACCACGCGGCAGATAGTGTACTAACCAGTGGATGTTCCTTTATCAGTCAGCAAATCTGGATTAATATCTTTATTGTGCTTGGGATCCTTGGCATATGCATCAAGATTGAAAAATTGGGCGCTGGGAAAAGAAGTATGTATATACACATATCAGGGTGGCAGTGCTTCGATTTCGGAAGTGTGAGCTCCCTCATTGTGAGCAGGTGACACAGGGGGAATTCCAGGCAGATGTCGCATCGGTTCTGGTGTTGGCTGTCTGACTAGCACTTGTGGAGGTGCACGCGTACCTTTATGCCTCCAGGGTGTCTGGGGATTTTGTGCTGTGCCAGTGTGGAAAGGAAGGCAGCCATCAGTCTGATTTTCCCGAAGCATAGCCGGGTGTCATTCCATCGCTGCCTTCCCATTCTTCTGCCCTGGAAACTCAACTGCCCGCTTCATCTCTTCTCAGACTGCGGCGCAAGGTGTTATGATCTGGTATCGCGTTTTCTCCATTGCGGCACATGAAAACCCTGCTTTGGCCATTTTGGCCATAATCAAGGCAAGGCCCATGTCAGACTGTTCGAGCTGTACCTGACCTCCCTGCCTTGCCATAGTTGCAGAAATGTTGAAATCCTGCAAGACATTAGTTGCTGCATCTACATATCACATTCAGCTATTACCTCAAGCGTGAATGCGTTCGTAGGATCATCTTGGGCGGTTAAAGCCAATTTCGTCCACTTACGGGGATGCTTATCACTAAATTTGTTCGCAAAAATCCCAGAGCTGACTACATCATGATGTTTGATTTTGAAGGCAGTGTGGACCAACGGATTGGTTGACCATGGAGGTTTCACATAACGGGTGGATATAAATTGGTCACGCTGCTCTCTAAGTAAACCAGCTGTGTGTGATATCGTGAGTTGACGGCCCTCTATCTCAATACAACCATTCTCACATCTGATCACGTGCTACATCTCATTCTTGCAGGTTCCAGTTTTACAGACAATTTTTGACTGTGCATCCAGGGGCATATTCTTGGTGGCTGCGTTTGCAGCGTCGCAGTGGACTCAGAGGTGTCTGCGTTGCAGTTGGGTCTCAGTGTGTGGCATACTGGTCAAAGTGCTGCTCATTCTGCTCGATTCCGATTCACTCGCACCTCACTGAGGTGTCCATGGAGCAATGATTGGCTGGTGTGGAAGTGAAGAGATGCGGATAAAGAAAAGAAGTGGTAAGTCCTGAGGATGATGATGACAAAAAGAACTTAAGTCCTGAGGAATATATAGTTGGCTTCAAGTGAAAATGGAATGCGTAACAGCCAACTTGCACTTTCTACACAAGATGAATCCTGCTAGGTGTAGCTGCAGGATGCACGGGTCTCCAACCGTCCTGCGATTTGCACCAAGTCGGTCCAAGGTTGTGTGATTGTTTCCAAGGATATAGCTTGGTGAACGCCCACCGAAACCTCGAGTTTGTGAGATATACACAGCACATTCTTCCACTGAAAACACATCTTCTAATGGTGGTCTCAAGAAATCCCCAGGATGTTAAATGAAACAGACGCTGAATGTCATGAAATGATGCATGGTTAGCGTTGCCATTGCCAATGTAGTGATGGTCAAAACGCAAGATGTTCTTTGTTCAAGTCGATTAAGCATACCAACCTCGACATAAATGACACAGCTTGCCTCCATGTGGTCCATATCTTGCAACATCGATCATGTTACCCATCAACACTGTCAGCAGTCAATACAATCATCAACGTTCCGAAAAAGAACCATTCGCCTCTACTGCATCAGCATAAACAAAATTTGCTCCGTCAAACTTAATCAGCTTATGGTAGCCACAAACCCCAGAAAATGAAATTGAGGTTTGCCTGACAGATGGCATTGCTCAAATGCTTCTGAATGTTCAAGGAGTAGTAGCAATCATTTCATGAACCTCAGAAACCTCGCCCCAGAAGGTGGAAATTGCTCATTTCATTAGGTATTTGACTCCTTCTAGGTCACAAATTCACAATTGCAATTTCGGAACCACAGATTACTTGTATATGAGTTCTCAGTGAACTAAAATCTATCTCTGACACTATAATCTAGGGTCCCACACAAACACCTACTAGGCTGCAATCTAAGGGGGGCAGCACTGGAGGGTGATGTGGTGAAACAGCGCAGCTAGAAGGCAGATAGCCCATCATGAACACTCCACCACACATCTGGCAGAATTCAGAAGGAATTCGTGAGAATGAGTGGCTTTGGCTCGATAAGCGTAAGTGGGTGAAATGGTATGATACTGCCTGGCCATGAGGATCCACGCAATTGTGTAGATCTATGAAATCTCACAAAGACCGAGTGAGCGCAAAACCCATGGAAAGATTGAGTGTGTAAGTAGTTGTCTGAAGTGGAGATGGAGGAGTAGAGCAGCGAATCGAGAGCCACTAATGGATGTACCCCAGCGTCCTTCTTGAGTCTGAATGTACTCGATGAGACGAATTGACTGAGCGTACCACCAAGTCAATTGGAGTTGATCTTCAAAAGTTCGAAACTGGTCAGACCTGGAGGGTATGGCAGAGGCGGGGAAGTAGAGCAGCAAATGGTGAGCCAATAATGGACATACCCCAGTGTCCTTGCACTGCAATAATGTACACGACAAATAAAATTGGTTGAGCCTACCAGAGAGTCAATCAGAGCTGATCTGCAAAAGATCAAAGGGGGTGAGCCCTGCAGAAGGAGGACGAGGAGGAGGTGGAGGAGGAGGTGGAGGAGAAGAGCAGCGAATTGACAGTCAATAATGGACATACCCCATCTTCCTTGCATGGTCTTAATGTACTCGATGAGACGAATCGATCCAGCATACCAGCCAGTCAATCAGAGCTGATCTGCGAAAGTTCAAAATGGGTCAGACCTGGTGGAGCAGGATGAGGAGGAGAAGAAAGAGTAAGAGGAGGCAGAGGAGGAGCAAGAAGAGGAGGAGCATGAGGAACAATGAATCGAAAGCCAATGATGGACGTACCCCAGCCTCCTTCCGCCAGCTGAATCGCCGGAGCCCACAAGCGAGTCAACCGGAGTTGATCTGCAAACAAACGAAGGGGGTCAGCCCTGCTGGAGGAGGCGGAGGAGGAGGAGAAGAGCAGCGAATTGAGAGTCAATAATGGACGTACCCCTGCGTCCTTGCAAGGTTTTAATGTACTCGATGAGCCGAATCAACTGAGCCTACCAGCGAGTGAATTGGAGTTGATCTGGAAAAGTTCGAAAGGGGTCTGCCCTGGAGACTGGAGAAAGAGTAGAGCAGGAAATCGAGAGCTAATGATCGATGAATCTCAGCGTCCTTGCACCATCTTGATGTACTTGACGAGGCGGATCGACTGAGCCTACCAGCAAGCGAATCGGAGTTGATATGGAAATGTTTGAAAAGGATCTGCCCTGGAGACTGGAGAAACTGTAGAGCAGCAAATCGAGAGCTAATGATCAATGAATACCAGCGTCCTTGCACCATCTTGATGTACTTGACGAGCCAAATCGATTTAGCCGACCAGTAAGTCAATATATGTTGATCTGAAAAAGACCAAAAGTGGTCGGCCCAGGAGACTCCAAAAGCGATAGAGCTGCGAATCGAGAGCTAATAATCAATGTATCCCAGCTTCCTCACACCATCTTGATGTACTCGACGAGACAAATCGATTGAGCCTACCAGCGAGTCAATTGGAGTTGATCTGCAGGAGTTCAAAAGGGGTCAACCCTGAAGGTGGAGTAGATCATCGAATCGAGTGCCAATAATGCACGTACTCCAGTATCCTTACATCATGTTGATGTGCTCGATGAGGCGAACTGATTCTGCCTACCGGGTAATCAATCACAGTTGATTTGCACAACTTCAAACTGGAAGACAGTCAGCAGTATGGAAGATTGCGATAAGACTTCATGTAGCGAATTAGTAAACTGTGATGGCCTGGGTGATGGTGATGATGCAAATGAAGCAAGGAGCAAGTAAATTAAGGCTTCAGGGGTTGAAATGGTTGTCAGGGTGATGGGGATGGTGATGGTGATGGTGATGGTGATCACGCTGCAAATACAGTTCAATCAAATGAAATATGGTTGCAGGGGTTCAAGGTTAGTAAGACTAATCTCCAAGTGCAAAATCAGCAACATGCATTTGGCAGTGGGATTTCACATATCAAGCATTGCAATTGGTCATCGCAACGATGAAATAAAACTTCCATAAACTGGATTGAGGGAAATGCAGTCACCGGCTATTTCATAAGTGTCAGAAACCTGACTGATGTTGGTGTGTGGGGTCTGGTTTCAGAAACTAATTTCGCTTTTTGCTGATGTGTCAGGCAAATATGGCTAATCAACAAAGGGCTCCACACGACAATGTCATCAAGTGATTGAAGGCAAGAGCGGCTTGGAGGCTGAATGGGTCCGAGCACTTGGAGCATTGCACAGCTTGCGATCCAAAATGAAGCTTGCAGCAGGGAAACAACAAGAAACGTGCTGTGTAAGCAATGAAGACAAGAAGAAATGGATTGAGGATTATATGGATAAAGAGACCACCCTGTCAAGAAAGCGAGTTGAAGACGCAGAGATAGAAATGAATCAGGAGCAGGAAGATATGAGAAATGCTGAAAAGGTGGGATTGACAACCACACAGCCCGAACCAACATTTGAGGAAATGTTGCAGGCCATCAGAGATAGTTTAAGCTATCTTGGTATCAACGATGGGGAGGATGCGGCAGACAAGGATGACGATGAAGAAGATCCTTAGCTGTGCAAGCTGAGCGAAGATGACAAACCCGGGTGGGTGATGGGCACAATCTTCAAAACATAACAGCATTACATGGAGCGTTTTCCGCAGAAGCAGATGAAGCTTGACCAATTAACCCAACCTGGCTGGTGAGACAGGGCCGATTACATCCATGAGAGAGATGAGAACTACAGGACATCCGGATTGAAGGTTCCGGCTATCATTCAACATCAAATGGAACATGATGCAGTCTCATGTGCACCGATGACATCTGGTGAGCCCATGGAGACTCTTGATATTGTTCCTGGAAAATGGCAAATACTGCAAGTGACATCTCGACCAGGGAGTAGTCATATGAGGCTAAGTTCGTGGGAACCCCAGACACACAAACCCATTGCGTCTCTTCCGCTCGATGCAGGGCCCTATTTGTCTATTTTCAAGAAATCAAAGCCTGATGAGCCTGCAAGCAGTTACCCGTGCATTTAACATTGGGAGCTATTTACCATATAGAAATCGGATTCGGACAAAGAAATGGTGATTGCTCCCGTGTCGCTGGAGGAGTGAAAAGTCAAAGTGGCAATTTTGATGATGAATCTCTTTGAAAAGCAATATGTGTACCTAATTTGCTACATGTCAGCTTCTACCTGATTTCAGTGTCCAAATTGAGAGACATGAAAATTAAACTGTGCATCTTCAAGGGTTGGATGGGCCATGGCAATGTTCCAGACTCCAAATTGCATTGCATGATGGCCAATGAATTTGATATCAGCCTGCTGGTTATGGATAAGTCTGAAACGTTAAACTAAAATAATGACGAAACTCACTAACAATATTCAAGTCAGTGATGTCATTGGAGTCATGAATGGAGCGGTCGACACACAACGCACATAGTGATGAATGACGACCAACATGCTGTATTCGTTCATACATCCAACTGCATACAACTTCACACAGACCTGGAGCACATGGTCAGCGTTTCGAAAATTGCTTATGGTAGGTAGGTCATGGAGAGTGCCGAGAATGAGCGGGATGAGGAAAGGTGAGGAATTCAGGCTAAATATATCACAAACTAGTGTACAGATCGACATGGGGTCAATTGCTATCCGAAAGCGCTGGAATGTGATAGACCTACATCAGTTATCACTCAGATAACGTGTCTAGTAGTGGTTCAGAAATTGAGAGGCTTGGAAGCTTTTGGATTCAAATTTGTATACATAGAAACAATTTATTGGTTGCCTGTAACGACTGTATACATTGTAGATACTGTTGATGAGGAACGGATGACGGATAGGATGTCATTGACCTAAGCGTCGATGGGCTGTCAACGATTCTTGGTATTACATTTTCCACATACAAAGGGCTCCATAGTCACATCCTTCTAAAGTGATTGCATTGGCTGTTTTTATCAGTAAAAACAAAAGTGACACCCTTGTTACCCCAGCCTGGATATGAGTGTTAATGATGCGTCAATGATTTTGGTCTTGTGAGTCTGATACTCAAAAACAGACTTGGTCGCTGAGACACATATTCCAAGTATTGGCCACCTTTGAAGACAAAAATGCTAGTAACGACATCTCTACTTTCTCCTGAAAATGAGCGTCAACAGAGCGTCAATGATTGTTGTTCTGGCATCTTGGATGATCAAACCACTGTGAAATGACATTAAGCCATAATTGATGTGTTGGCCCTGTTTATGGGCAATAACGATATTGACTGTATTGCTACCACCTCTTATAAATGAGCGACAACGGAGCACCAACAATTTTTGGCCTTTCATCTCGGATAAACAGAGGGCAATGCAACCGCATCACCCCATAATCATATTATTGGCCGCATGTATGGGAAAATATGCTACAGACGATAATGCTACCTCCTCCTACAAACGAGCATCAACAGAGCGTCAATAATTGTTGGTCTTACGTCATGGACACTCAAAGCGCGGTGCATCGGTATTAACCATATAATCAATGTATCGGCTGCCTGTATAGGCAACAATTCTAGTGACTATGTCGCTACCACCGCCTGAAATTTACAGTCAGCGGAGCATCAACAATTTTTGGTCTCGCATCATGAAATGTATAATGGCTATTGATCAGAGTTAACCCATAATCACGGTGTTGGCTGCCTTTATGGGCAAATATGCTACAGACGATATTGCTACTACCTCCCATCAATCAGGGTCAACAGACTATCAACAATTTTTCGTCTTGCGTCATGGACACTCAAAGCACTGTCCATTGGTGTTGACCCACAATCAATGTATCGGCTGCCTATATGGGCAAAAATGCTAGTGACAATATCCCTACCACCTCCTACGAATGAGCATCAACATAGCGTCAACAGTTCCTGGTCTTGCATCGTGGATAATCTTCTGGCCACAGAATGGTGTTAACCAATAATCAACGTATCTGCTGTCTGGATGGGCTAAAATGCTACGGACGATATCGTATCTGCCTCCTACAATTGAGCTTCCACGGAGCGCCAACAAGTTTCGTGTGGGCTCAATAAGCTACACAGCAATGAACTGTATTGCATTGTTCCAAAATTGAGTTTTACGTGGTCAGTATTGTCAATATGGCAATGTATACCACTTCACAAATGTGCATGCAATGTCTCACACATCTGACTTCTTTTGCATGTAGCTCTAGAGTCAATATTTAGGAAGCCGCATTCTACATTGCTATGATGTAACTTTCACTGATCTCTTTAGTTGAATTGCCCAGCTTTCAAATTCTGATTGCGATGTTGTATTCAAAATCTTTCAATACCATATTGATAGAGGTTTTGATCGCTTCCAAAAATGAATGGATCTCTATTCGTGATTCGAGCGACCTAACTTCGCAAGTCATCTTCGATGCTGGCTGGGCATCAATGAAGGTGGGCTCAAAACGTTCTATTGCTTGGAATAATTCAAAACATGCACCTTCGTGGCAATTATAATTCCAGTGCTGAATTGAGGAGAATGGCAGCGCTGGCATCTTATGAATTGTTTGTCAACAAGTTGTTCGCCATTCATCAGAACATGGGACCAGCTCAATGGGGAAACACTTGCTGGCAAAAGCTCACATCGCAGAGTTATACAAATTGACAGAGTTGGCAGTTACTGAGTTGATTAGTTCCACAGTCGATGAAACAGCTTTGGCCATCCTGGGCAGACAAGGGAGTTGAGGAATCACAATAGTAAGTCCCCAAAGGAAATCCATATTGGACGTTCACGATTGATCCATATTGACTGAATTGACAGACTAATCGCTCCACATTGGCAGCGAACGACTATGAAATTTGCCAATTTTTCCAAGACAGGTGGAATTGGTACCTGATGTTAGGATTGGTTTCAGCACATAGTCCGGGGAATGCTATAGCAAATCTGGAGCTAACATGCTGTTGTAAAGCTTCACCAAGTGACCTAGTACTGCCGTCCACAACCACCCTTAGCTACATTTACCGGAGACAATACTCATTGACCATGGATGCAATTATGAAGTAATTGCCATCACAAAATAGAGTGAGTTTAGCATTGGACGGCTGGACCTCAACGAACAAAGTAGCAATAATGCCTGTCATTTCTGACTATATGAATTAGCATTGGACATTGCAAGAAATACAACTCGCTTTTAATGAGGATGATAGCCTACTCTGTTCCTTTTTTGAAAGCTGCTTAAGGGTGATAGGTCCAGGGCGAACATACTGGAGCGAGGGTAGCCGTACATTTGGAGGACATTCTTGATCGTTTCCAGCTTACCGACAGCCATTTTGTTGGAATGGCAACTGATAATGCATTCTCAAATTAGGCAATGACTTGTGAGCAGCAATCAACCCTCGAGGCCTCCGGAATCGAGTGGCCTGCATTGAAGAACCACCTGCCATGCATGGCGCACGCCATACAGCTGGGTTTTGGTGCATTCATCTGCAGGTTCAGTTTCAAAGGCTACACCAAGTCTTTGGATACCCATCAGCGTGATCAGCAATTTGGAGAGAATGAATGAATGGACATTGCGAAGAGTCAATGACTTAGAAAACAAGGCAACGCTAGAAACAACAAGGTGTCGGCCTTGAGACCAGGTTTAACAAAGATAATTGAGCATGTATGTATTTCAAGATATTTTGAAAGTCCTGAAACTGAACTTCATATAGCACAGAATACTTGCTATATTAATTACGCTGACACCTGGTCATCGAAACGAGTTCATTGACTCTCAACAAGCGGTACTACATATCATGGATGCGAATACACTTCAGTCTGCGACACTAGAGTTACTTCTGGGAGCCTACCGATCGCTAGAAATCACATGTGAGTGCCTCCAGAATCCACAATACAGTCAATACCGGCCACTCTTCACAACACAGAATCAATGGACCATCATCAAGTAGGTGATGGAAGTTGTGAGGCCATTCCGATACTGGACCCTGTGGATGTCAAAATGACATACTGTCACATCGCATCATGGTATCACAGTCCAGAATGACATGTTCAATCATATCGATGGTCTTATGCAAGCTTTAGCAAAGAAGCAGATTCCATTGAAGGAAGATTTGTACTTCAGTGTGAAGTTAGCACGACAGAAGCTGTGCAAATTTTATGCTGAAATTACTCCAACGATGGGTGTGCTTCTCATTTCAGCACATATCCTTGATCTTTTCCGCAAGCTGCAATCGTTCAAGAAGTGGGACAATGGAATGGATATCAATCCTGCGGACGAGACTTCGTATGCTACCCAATACCAAGAGGCATCTCTGAAGTATGTGGAGAATGAATACTGTGTGAAACTCGGATGTGTGCCAGTGATCAAACTCGAAAGCGTACCGACCAATATTCTTTTCCCCTCTGCAACAGCTACAGGATCCGGTCAATGTTCCATTGATCTATATGATTGGTTCAGCGATCATGAACAATACTTGATGTCAGACAGTGTGGCTGAAATGACACCCGGACCAAGCTATTGCACAGCACACTTTTTGACTGCTGCCAGGCTCCATTCAGATTTCACTGCCTGGATCATCAAACAATTGGGGGCAAATTATTCCCAATCTCAATGATTACCACTCCGACCCAAATGCAGATTAGCAGTACATGTTCAATACCGGATAACACAGACTGGTGGCAACATCAAGAGGAAACACACTCAATGTACGCCAATCTCTCTCATTTGTCACAAGACATATTCTTGGTCATACCACATGGTGTCGGAGTGGAGGCCAACTTTTCCCTTGGGTGGGATGTTATCGGCTGGAAGCAGTCAAAAACCACAGGCAACACCCTTTGCGACCAAGTCGTTGTAAGGCAGTTTGCTGGAGCCCATAACAGGATATTGGCAGGCTATGACCCTGCATTAGATACAATGAACACAGAAAATGACTCGGAAATGAAGAGAGTGGCAGAGGAAAGTAAATTGCATAAAATGGCCAAGGTCCACGACTTTTTGGAGATGTGGCAGGGCAGCTAAAACATACGTGCTACACAGGAGGAATCTCATGCCAAAATGGAGCAAATGACAGCAGTAGGATACATTTTGGATATGGAAGAGATCATCGAAGCTTCCTGATCATCCTTTCAACCTGATGGTCCAGCTGCATTTAAATTGTCGGAAAAATCACGTTTGCCACCTGCTTTGTCTCCAGAGGACCTCCCTGGAGGATGAACTCAAATAGTAAATGTCCGCCAAATCAGAAGAATCGAATGTGATCCAATCGACAGTGATGAGGATAGCACACCTGCAAGCATTTCAGACACCTGATATTGGATAAGCTCGAATAACGACTTGGCTAATCCAAATGACACTGAAGACGATTGCGTGGCTGCAAATCAATCTGATATGAAGCGAGACCCTGGCATTGAGGATCCGGAAAGCCCAGAGCAGCAGGATGTGATTGCCACACATAATGTTCCTGGAATGATTCGGCCAACACAGAAGGCATAGAGACAGGCTGAAAAGGTGTTGGTGACAATCAATACAATGGACAAAACGAGGAATAAGGGAATCAAGAAAAAGTATGATTGAATGTGTCTATATGTTTCAAAAGCTCATTTATATAGCTTGACCAATAGTTCCATTTAGAGTTCCATTATGGGTGAATGGTGAGCACTCGCTTTTGACTATCCTTTGATAAACAGATGTATAGCAGCTGCAATCATTCATTTGGCAAGATATATACATTTTAATCGTATGGGTGCCAACAGTGCAAGAATATTTCCGGGGTCGTATTTCCAACAGCGCCGAGTCTCATTCTCTCTGAAAGCCAACCAATAAGTTCAAAACATTCTGATGACAATTATCAATGCCAACAGATGTCGAATGGACGACATATTACGATGAATGTCAAAGGAGCGTCAACGATTTTTTGTCTTGTGAGTATGGTAATTGAATAGTGATTTGGTCGCTGTTAGGCCTAACTGATGTATTGGCAGCTTTGATAGGGAAAAGAGATAGCAACACGGTGACTGCCCCATTCTATGAATGAGCATCAACAGAGCATCAACGATTGTTGGTCTGGTAAGCATTGTTATGGAATGGTGACTTGATCACTGTTGGGTATCACTGATGCATTGGCAGCTTTCAGAGGCAAAAGAGACAGCAACATGGTCACCACCCCATTCTGCCAATGAGCGTCAACGGAGCGTCAACAATTTTTGGTCTTCTAAGTATGGTAGTTGAATAGTGATTTGGTCGCTGTTAGGTAGTGTTAGCAACAGGTCAGGGGCATGCCCCAGTGGTCCAGGTTTGGACCAGATGAATAGTTTGGTTCGGTTCCAGATCCGTTCAAAACCCAACCCGCTGTGTCTCGACGTGGGTGTTAGCTGTACCTGACATAAAACAATTGGTTTTTGGCCAGGTTCGAACTGGACTGCGGTTCAAAGTATATGGTTTCTACAGCTTTTTCTGCAATTAAGTGTTTGAGTTCTGATTGTATCAAGACATCATGAATACGCCGATTGTGTACTTTTAGGAGCTATATCACCTCCAGCATTGAGATTCGCAATCCGACTGATATTGGTTGAGTGGTTGTAAAATATGGGAGCATTTTGAGCTAGATTCGCGGGTTTTCGATAGCGACTGCACGAATATTGGTCGGATCGCAAATCTGTAAGCGGGAGGTTGAAGAGCAGCTAAGACTGCACAAGCTACATATTGACCATATCGCGATCCAATCAGAACTCAGATATTTAATTGTGGCCAAATTTGGGACGTTAAAGTTCCGGGTTTTTGGTAGTGAAACCGGCCCAATTACAACGGTCTGGGTTTTGGTGTGGAAAACCAGCTTGCATCGGTTCTGTTCTGGTCCCAACCATAACCAGCAACGATTCTACCGTGTTCGAACTGTTGCTGAAACTTCTGTTAGGCAGAACCGATGTATTGGCCGCTTCAATAGGCAAAAGAGTCCGCAACATGGTCACTGCCCCATTTTGAGAATTCCCGTCAACAGAGCGTCAACCATTTCTAGCTTTGCATCTTTGGTAATCTAAGTTCTGATTGGTCACAGACATCCATTGGGGAGATACTGGCAGCCTTTAGGGGCAAATACAACAGCGACATGCTCCCTGCCACATCCTGAAACCGAGCATCAATGGAGCGTCAATGGAGCGTCAATAATTTCTTGCCTTGCATATTTGGTAATCAAGGCATCACGCGGATATTCGAGCACTACTAGAACCATTGACCGCCTGGATAGGCAGGGATATAATCAATCAAAGGAAAAACACTGATTCCAAAATAATCAATATCGCAGACTGCAAAACATGCAAAAACACATTATTGGCTGTTGAATATACAATTTTGATAAGACACTATTATCAACCAGCAAAAACAAGAGCCTGATGTGAATATATAGATGGACCCCCTGGGCGACCTGCTGACAACCCGCCTAGTTCAGACTGGTTGGGAGATTTCCATTAAACTGTAGCTGAGTTGCCAGTTAGGGTGTATTGTAAACCCGGACCGCCAGTTGGGCAATGGCTCGGTTTGGACCCGGACCCAGACATGAAGTGACAGTCCCGAACCATTGCCAACACTAATCAGCAGCCACCCAGCATACAGATCGTTCAGAGGAGAGAAAACAATGACCGGAATTCCAAATGGTACGCACATGGAGTTTTCAGAAGTGTAGATGGGGGGAGACAGGAACTTACAGGTGGTTGATATGAAATAACCTTCGGGAAGAAAAATGTGATTGGTGAATGTGTATGATCAGTTACTTCAGTAGGGGGGAGTATGGAGTAAGGGGAGATCAGAATGTTAGGCAAGGTGGAATGAGATTATGGGGCACGCAAGAATCCTTTTGGGAGGAGACTGGAATGCTCACAGCGATAGATGTGACCCACAGTACCAACCAACAGGAGGTGCAGGCTTTTTCAAAAATCTTATGGATGAGTATGATTCGACTGATGTAACGTATGGGGTAGCAACCCATATGAATTTGAGAAATGTCAAAACTTTGGAATCACTGATTGATGTTTTCATGACAAAGGCCTTGATGGCCAATCAAAAGGACATATGCACAGATTTGCCAACTACTTTGGATCACGCAATTGTGTCTGCCCATCTATGATGGGATGCAGAGAAGGGAGTCAAAGTATCGAGAAACGTCATACGATGGGATATGGATGGGCTCAGACAAAAGGAGGAAAAACAAAATTTTGAAAATGGACAAAACCAGTCGAAGGAAAATAGTGGAGGGAGAGCTATCCTAAATGAAGAGAGCAGCAGGAAAGAGTTGCAGAAGGAAGCTGAGTGGGTGCAGAGGAATTTGTTAATCATCTCAATAGGTACTGCAAAAAGGTGAAAGTTTGCACGAGATGTAAGTGGAGGTGGACACAAGAGACCACACACAATAGAAAAATTTTGTGATCAATAAACAAAATCCACGAAAAGAGGGGAAGCATCGCAGCGACAGGTACAACAGCAGCGAAGCAATCTTCCGAGGCTGAATCAGCAGACAAACACGATAATGTGTCTTAAGTTTTTACATTCGGCTTTGGGAGACCAAGGCTGCCAGGTGTTGAGATTCATGAAACCAGGAGGACAACAAACAACAAAAACTTTGAAACCCAGGAGTGGAGCAGTGGCGGAGTCCTGGGAGGAAAAGGCTGAGTTGATACAAGAAGAAGCATTTCCGAAACCTTTGAACGGGGTGGAAAGCAAGGCCCAAGAAAAGGGAGGAGAAATGTGGAAAAGAATAACTGAAGAGAACATTCAATAAGTTTCATTGGATGAGTCAGTTTTGAAGTCACGAGAGCCGGAGAGACTGGGGTTCAAGGGGATACGGTAATGATGGGACTGGGATTCCCGGAGAATAATTGAACTTGTTAAAATGTTGTTTAGGTGGGGTGAACATCCGCGAGGTTGGAAAGATGCAAGGGGAGTCGTTATACCGAAACCAAATAAGCCAGATTACAGAGTCGCTAAAGCATACAGGGTGATGTCTTTGTCAAATTGTCCTGGAAAAGTGGTAGAGAAGGTGACAGCCAATGCAATAGCAGATCAGTGTCAGCAAAGGAGGCTACTACATGATGGACAGTTTAGATGCATAGAGAGAAGATCAGGAATTGACGCAGTTGGACGGTTGATGAACAGAGATCAAGAAGCATTGGGAAAGGGGAATACCGCGGCAGTGCTGTTGATGGCTGTGTAGGGAGCTATATACATGTGGCGAAGGGAAACTTGATAAACAGAATGGAAGGAATGGGGATTGAAGTCAATCTGGTGGGATCAGCGGTAAGCTTCATGGAAGAAAGAAAAGTGATCATGTCGATGGACAGGGAAGAAGGAGACAGTAAGGAGGTGGAAACAGGAGTTCCACAGGGGTCGGAAATGTCACTGGTACTTTTTGTTTTGTACCTTTCGGGGTTGTTCGGCAATGTTGAAGAATGACAGAATCAGTCTGGAAGTAACGTTATATCTTTTGTTGATGATGTGGTATGGGTGGTACAAGGTGAGGATGCGGGGGAATCCACACAAAGACTGGAGAGATGCGCCAAAGAAACATGAAAATGGGCAAATGAAAATGCTTTTCAATTTGATATGGAAAATGCTGAAGCGATTAAGTTCACCCAGAGATGGGAGAACAAGGAGCCGAAGATGAGGGCCAGATTGAAGGTTGGCGATCATAAGGTTTAATCGAATAAAGAAGCGACAGGATGGTTGGGAGTGTGGCTGGACAACATGCTCACATTAAATGACCATATGAAGAAACCTCTTGCAAAAGCAAGAAAGGAGCAAAATAGAGTGCGATCGTTGATCTCAAAGAGCGGATTAAACTGGGAATGATGCGAAGGAATTCAAGTTGCTGTGATACAGGCTGTGGCATTGTATGCACCCGAACTGCGGTGGAAAGGATAGAATATGAGGGTGCCATTGGTGCAAAAAATCCTATCCCAACAGCAAAGGTAGTCTACTGGATGTTCTAGGAAGATTCCGCAAGGAGGGTTAATAAATGATGCTGCGCTTTGACCGGTGGAAGCTCTTCTTGATCCCCATGTAAGGAGCTAAATGTTGAGACAAATGATGATACCCGATGCTCAAGGCGGAGGGAGTCAGATTAGACAGGAAGGGCAGATGCATCAGCAAAAACTAAATTTCCTTCAATAACTTTATTTGGTTTATTTTACCCACAAACTCAAAAAACTGACATCGAAGTTTCCCTGAAATATAGCAATGGTTTAACACTCCAGTGAGTTCTTTGAGTTGTCGCAATGCTGTTTTCAAGTGTCATGACCAGTGTACCCACTTTTGCAAATCTGACAATGAGCACTTGACAAACAGTTCACACTTCCTTTGGCAATAACACAAATCATTAATCGGCATAGTCATAGGTCGCCCAACTCAATTTGTCCTCAGGTTGATGATAGTACTCGCTCCATGCATTTAATAAAGCGTCTAGTTTTTGTTTTCAAAGACCGTCAAGGCTTATTTTGACCAATGATAGTTACCATGCAGAAGTGGTTCACAGTATTTAATTTGTTCATACCAGATGATTCAGTACCTTGCAGTTGGTCCACTGTCGCGGAAGAGTCATGCATCATCGCGATCATGATTTCATGCATTTCTGATCAGCCTTCAGTAAACCATGAGTTCTGTTACATTTACTACTATTATGATATATTGATAGAATCTAGAATAAAATAGCACACAGAGGAAATGCTAAATCCCATCACTTAGGCCATTCCTAACGTCCAAGCAACATTGCACAATCTACAATGGTACTTCTGTCGACTGATCCCATGTTCTCAACAACAGTTCCGTTAGTGATGTCATTGCAGTTGCTGTTGCTGTTGCTGCAGGGGACGGGCTGGCTGCTGCTGCAGATGGCAGATCTGCCCATAGGCAGAACAGCTAAGAATCGCACATTACCTTCAGTAGCAGCAAGGAAGCTGATGAGACAATTAAAACGATTATCGGGCTGCTGTATCAGCCACTCCTGGATTTATTTTGGGAAGCCCTCATCGATGCTGCCCTGAGTGTTGTGAGGTTGTGCCATCACTGGGTCCATACCAGTTGAGTGGATCCTTTGGCGAATCGAGCTGCTGATATTGTTTATCATTTTCGTTTCAACCTTTGGCGAAAAGAAACAAAAATGCTCCTTAAGACAAAGACATCCATCTGTGCCTGCAGTATTAACTGCGTGATTGATGTTGCTTGTATCGCACATATGTTGTGCTCCACCTGCTGTACCACACTCCAGCGGGACACTAAACTCGCAGGTTTTCAAGGCTGACAGACAATCCTATATGGAGGTGGCATCGTGCGCAATAACTATCAGGTTGATTTTATCACTCAATGATCTATCATACGTGCCCATTTGTCGCCTGCCATAAAAGTATATCCGGTGAATAAGATCCACAACTTCAGTAGCTGCATATCGAAACTTTCACTCCTAAATTGATCGTCAAGACGACGATTAACCAAGACGGGAAATTTGAACTTCCCTCACAAAGGTTTGTGCGGAATGTAAACCTGTCCTTTGCCAATAGCCAGGCAACAATTTTCCAGATCTCTGCAGTCGACTGTGTTCCAAATTCGTCAACAGAGTCGATAGAAGTTGTTCAGTGGTATGCCATTGCTACACGGGAGGAAGAAATCATTTCAAGAGCCTCGTGCACAATGTCAGCAATGAAACCAATCGTTGAGATGATTTGTATACCACTGACATGTAGGCATCTGGAGGGTCTGCGTTTCTCTGGGTTGGATCGATCCTGGCGGTTGCCTCATACCACCAACAATGAATCTGGGCGGTCTTCACCACTTTCGTGGCAAAGAGATTCACAAACATCGCATAATTGATATCTATAGGCTGTACTCGTACCATGACCATCGCCGGAACACCTGATACAGTTGGCTAGGTGTTGTATTCTGCACCGACGATGAGGCCTGTCACATCCTCAACAAATCGCTCCTGTTGCCACAGGTTTCCAGCTATCCATGCAACCAATTGCTCAACAGCTTCATTTGAATCCTTCCTCTAGTAACAATATACATTAGCGGACGAATTCAATCATTTGAATGCTGAATCATATACCTTCTTGGATGCCAGCGGCGCAAGCTCGCGTTCATCCTCCTCCTGCGGGACAATATAGACCTCCCAACGCTCAGGACAAAGGGGTCGTGCCAATGTAGAAGTGAATTGAGTTGCCGCAACTGGCTTTCCAAGCGATGACATGAAGGAATGTTTCGATAGCCAATTCCCGAATGCTTTCCTGGATGGTTGCCGAGGAAGCTCATGTTCGGATTCTGAAATGTCAATTCGACAATCATTCTGATTATGCCGGATCGTGCCAAGATTCTTCTCGAGATCCTTATCGTGGATAGTTCGTCCGATTCTCCTTGTGCTAGAACAAAGAGGAGGAGTAGGAGAAGTGAGCCACCTTAGTGTCATGATATAAAAAGGCGGTGAGTAATAAGTATGAAAACATTAAAGGAGTGACTACTGGGAATGCGAATGAATGTATCGGAAATGAATTGAACCGTTGTGTGACTGAAACAAGCTTTCATATGATTCAAAGCATTGTCGTGATGCGCCTTTTTATCCTGTCCACGATTCTAGGATCTTGGCATCTGCCACACCCCACTCGTCCAACACCTTCGATGGACGGGAACTCGGAATAAAGAATGGAAAGTGAGAAGCATGCCGCTGGATTGTTGAATGGCGTCTTTTGACAAAGGTCATTGTCGCAAGCAGTTAAAAAGCATTTCCATTTCACTGCGCTTTCTGGCAAACTTCGGCTGGGTAAAGATACCAAGCTACCAATTACATGATAGCCATACACGGAGTCCTATCGCTGCTAGTATGCCTTTCCCAAATACAAATGTCTTAATGATCAATTCCAACATTGTGAACTCTCAAAACAGCCCTTCATGCATGAATTTGACAGTTGTAATATTAAAATGAACAAAACACCAAGAAGAGACTCAAAACCTCACCAAATAACTCCAACTTATCACCCATCCGTCCACCCTCCAAAGTGCCAGAAAACTACCCACCCACAATGCATGTCCTTGAACAACCGTCCAGCCAGTGCATTACATCCTCACAACGACTAATTTGCAGCTGGGGGGCTAATTGTACGCTTCATAATGGCCATAGGTTTCACAGCGGGAGGATGCACAATGTGATCATACTCACACAGCCAGGCCACATCCTCATCAGCAACAATGCCTTTCATGTAATCGGCAAAGAGACCAAGAGCATGGTTTCGGATGACTTGAAGGTATCAATGCTGTTTGATAATCCTCCTTCAAAACTCCCTTTCGAACTTTGGGAAGCCTGTTTTCTTCATCGGAGAGCTGCTTGGAATTGGGTGCCACATATCCACTTCATCATCCAATGTCTCCCCGATATCAGCGATCATATCCTTCGCTGGATGTGGCAGGATGTCATCCAGAGGAAGGTAGATGCCACCACCATGCATACGCGTCCGGGCACCAGATATTCCATCGGCTTGTTGGCCACAATAAACGACCCAACAAAGCGTTGGGTTGTTCAATATCATCGCTTCCTATCCCCATCCGGCAGCAGTATCATTATCAAAGATGGGGGTGACATTGCAGGCATGCGGACCACCATCTCCATTAGGCTCTTCCTGGCTGCCCCAAAGCTCTCGGACTTTCCAGCTGAGGTCTGGCAGACCGGCGATTGCCACATTCACGATTGACAAAATTGTGGTATCTACAATGGATGTAACTATCAGACGTATTGATTCATCATCCCGAGGGCAGGGGCATGAGAATCACTGGGTATGGTTTTCACCGATACTCTTCACTGCAATTTTGGGATCCACATTGCCGATGGTAAAGCTAAATGGCGCGACATGCAAATCGATCGAAGCGTCGCAACGTGCCTTGTTAGGTGACGATCGGTGAGCCGCAGTTTCTTCCTTCTCGTCTTCTGTATCTACATATCATCAGGAAGACCAAAAGAAGCATTGGGGCGATGAAATACATACCAAGTGGCACACATGTCCTGTTATTAGTCGGGCTTTCATCGATCCAATTGTTCTTTCAGTGTAGGCCACCCTTCGCGATCTCGTCCAGTGCTGCCTGGAGTTTCAGACCATCCAGGATACTCCTGTCTGCCAACTACCGTGCTGAAAGCGGGCGTTTAGACGGCAGATCACCTATTCGACGAACACAAGGATCGATCAGGATATCCCATTGATCGGGGCTGGTGCCTTGCTTGTTCCTGATGCTCATGGACTGGGCAATGTCCCATATGCGCCCCCTCAGTTTATTAGCTTTCTGTTGTTTTGTCATGCTACCCTTCTCCTGCCAAATCCCCAATGTATCTGCTGCCCATTCACAGACTCCAACACTGGCGTTCTCGGCCCAGACCCAGACTGGGAGAGTTGGCATCTGAATTGTATTCGCATCTGCGACGTCTGGTTTCGGCAGCCAGAAGGCATCACATTACATTCTTTGTTCGCAACGGTGCTCGATGATTGACTGGTGGATATCAAATGCTTGTTACTCTAAACAATGGTTGGGGGTGTTGAATATATTGTCACAGGAGTGGCGATGTGGTAGCAGCCGTGAGGAGAGTGTGTCGAAGGTTCTGGATATTGTAAGTAAGGTGGGCAGGGAAGGTAAATATATATATGGCCTTGGAGGGGTTGTCTTGATCCGGCGACATCACCTTGGCTGCAATTCTGCTAGGAAGCAATTTCCTTTGCATCATCTAAGCGCCCTAATTCATCGACTGAACGCTTAAGTATATCCCAAAGATGATAAAACCCATATATCTCACTCGGTTGTCCTTGCGCTAGTTCTTGTAACCCGCGATGATGTCGCTGGGTCGGGATCTAAGGCGAATGCACAGTTCATATGAGGTATGAACTTAACAAAAAGTGACAACCATAAAGCACCCAATGGGCGTAGGAGGGTCTTGCGAGGGTGCAGATCAATCACCGCAATGTGCTGACAGCCGATGCTGTATAGTTTTTGCGATCCAAGGCACGCTGAAAATGAGAGAAAAATCCAATACTTTACAAATTTGTGACTGAGGATGAGAGAAATTCTACCAGAGTGGTTGGACCCCTTTTTGGAAAGTGTCCATTGAGGTGAGGCTTTTTCCGAGAACCAGGCGGCTTGCAATGGTGGGTATACTTACAGAACCATCGACATGCTCCTTGACATTGTTGCAACATTTCACTTTGCAAAGGAAACATTGGTATTCATCAACAGGGTTTTTATTGCTCGAAGACGTACACCTACAGTGGAACTTACATTATTCAGCACTATCACAACCCGAAACAAAGCATAGGACAAGTCTCAGCCGAACAACTCCCAGATGATGGTTTTGAGATTGAGCACAATATTAGTCTCCATCCATTCATTCACGAACTGCATCACGACCGTATTCTTCACCCTTCCCACAATGATTCCAGCCATACGGAAGCCAACAGCCAAAATGAGTCTTTCGATCCAGAGCAAACTCCATTTAGGTCACATATCTATGGTACTCCACACTTGGACGACTGTCGAGCCAGCAAGCTTATTAGGGAGGAGTGTTTCGATATCTTCGACGGTGAAATACATCCATGGTCATCATATTCCTGTGAGGAGGAGTATCGATTTTTACACTGGTTTGTCAAGCACAACTTCAGCATAGCTGCTATCAACAACGTTCTCCAGGAACCCTACGATTTCAACCATCAGCAACTTCATTTCATCCCACACTTTCTGCCAAAAGTTGTAGAAAATGTCTGACGCGATGGGAATCAACTGTTAGAAATCGGGCACACAGTGTTATCATCGTTTGGCCGATCCAAACATCCTTGGCGATGATGATTACACACAATTCTCTTACTACAATCTTGTAGAATGCATCGTCTTACTCATGCAACATCCTGCATTCAGGGAACATATGTTGTATGCTCTAGCACAGGAATTCAACGATGCTGAGGAACGTGTCTACTCAGCAGTGGAATGAAGCGACTGGTGATGCAATGAACGAGTATGTTCGTTGAATGTTGTCATAGCTACCATGATTTTAACCGCTTCAATTGATACAGCGGCCGCTTCGAGCTACAATTGACCCGTTATTGGGCAGTACTGACCGGACACATCGTACACACTATTAGGGTAAGATGAAGAAACGGCCAGTAATTATGGGTCTCGGAAACATCGACTGGACGATTCGATCAAATCCTTTGATCCTTCCAGCCATCGTTGTTGTCCTTCCTCCCATTCTTCTTGGGTGTCCATTTGAAGGACATGGAAAAACAACTACCGTGAAGGAACAGCAAATCCACTATCAAGAGGTTCTAAGGAAGGTCTTCGAGCATATTTTTCTCCCTCCCAATCCGCTGTTCAATGCTGGAAAGCTAACGCTTTCAGCGGATGGTCAGATGCGGCAATGTTTCCCTGTTATCTGTGCATGGATGGCTGACTACTTTGAAAACATTCACTTGGACCCTTTCAAGCAGCCCCATTGCCCTGTGTGGGAAGCGCCACAATCGTCATTTGGACAAGGGAATTCATTGTCGTGGCAGTTGAGAGACTGTGAGCTATACTTCCAAACAATAATACTTGCCACTCAGTGAGATGTGACAGAGAGACTTGAAGAAGAACAATATCTGCAAGATTGAGGGGTTCAAACCTCAGAAGTCGTCTTCTGGACGATGAAAAGCACCTCCCTGACAACAATTATGGTACCCGATATCCTTCATACCCTCTTGCTCGGTATGCGTAAGCAGTTGATTGACTGGGTATTATCCTGCCTCAAACAACATTCCAGGATTGACACATTCGAGCAGTGCCGGGCAATCATACCTCCATATCTTGGCTTCGCTCGATTCCACAAGCCATATAGCCATGTGCCACAATGCAGTGGGAATGAGATGAAAGCACATGGCTCAGTGATTGTTCCAGTTTTCCCGGCAACTCCTGTAATCCCTTTGGCGAGCCAAAGGATTCCCTTTACATAAGCCCTTTATTGCATCAAGAACATACAATATATTCATCTGATGGCACCATACCAGTACCATACTGAAGCCACAATCGAGTACATGCAGAGTTATCTGGAGGAGTTTGATCGTCACATGGATGGTTTCAGTTGGTTCCACACCAGGAAATCTACATTGAAAGTCTCTGAAGCCTTCAAAATGCAGCTTACTTTGGACAAACCAGAGGAATGGTAGGGTGACCCTGCATGGAACAATCTCTCTGCAGTTTCGAAGCGTCGTGGCGTTGAATAAGATAAAACGCAGATGGAGTCAGAAATTGCACAACATCTTGTCAACGAATCTGATTTCAACTTTGTGATGATGCATCTCCGGTACCACCTCTCCGACTATATCCGCCAGCTTGGCAACCTCTCAAATGCAAGCTCTGAACTCCCTGAAAGAGGAATGATGGATCTGATACAAGCATACCGACAATCGCATTTTCTAGATTCCGGCTTCCAGATATTGTGATCGAACTCCCAGAAGGAGGTGTTTCAGTATCAAGAGCTGAATGGAAACGCCGTGAAACAACATTGGGACAATGAAATGTCTCTAACCAAACCGGCTATCAATCGAATGATGGAAACCCTGCGACCAGCGCTCCAGACCCTTCTTTATTTGACCAAGAGGTATGCAATGCCAAAAGGGAAGCTACATAATCACATGACTTGGTGTTTCAAGAGATTTTCCGACTTTGCAGACTATGTAAATCACGATCACTATGTTAGCCATTTCAATGATGCACAATACATTCGGTCCCACACAATGACAATTGTGGTGACGTCTTTTCAATGCAATGAGCAGGCAGTTCATATGGTTAGTTGCACCGGGTCCACAAGGTGGAGAAAGTATAAGCCACCAAGAAATGGTACAGTGCTTCTCTGGATGGGGACAAGTCCGGATAGCCACATTGGGACCACTGCTGGGGGCATTCCTGCACAGGTGATGTGTCTTCTTGTCATCGCGGATGCTGAATTGAGCTTTAACAGTCTTCTTGCCTTTGTTCAGACGTTTGCAACAGGGCCGATACATCAGACTGCGGGTATGTCGATTGTTGAGGCGATGCATCAACCTCCGATGGATCCCTTGCACAATGAAAGCTACCGTCATATGCCTGGTTTCTGCGTCAGAACCACCTATATCATCCCTATAAGCATGATTGAAGGGGCTTTACACCTTCTTCCGCTGACACCGCAGCCAGACAGCATGTGGTGGTACTTAAGTAACACAATTGACTTTAACGGTGTCATTGTGTTTTACATGTAGATTATTGGGTTCGATGCTTGAAGTAATCGTTGAAGCCATATGTAGAAGTCTGATGAATGTTTACTCTGAATTTTCGTCATGGGCATTGTGCAAACTTGTGTATAATCGATGTCGCAAGGGATTAAATAGTTCAGAATATTCTTGAAGCCAATAGGACAGTTCAAAAAACCAGTGAATCCATTAAGATCTAGAGGACCAACATGAAAGAAACAAGTGAAGTATAGTAGCTGAAATAAGTAAACAAGTTTTTGAAATGTCGTGACAACGCGATCACATGATTGCATGTTTTGAAGCATGGTGGAAGATTGAAAATAATTCCATTACCTTATTTGTGGAGAAGGCGGAGTAGGAACGGTGCATGGGGTCCACTTTCCGAAACCACATTCGCTTTTTGCTTATGTGGCACATAGGGTGGTGGGGATCGATGAGTCCATCCTGGAGGAGTTTTGCAAAAGGAGGCATTTTGAGTATGTGACACTGCTGGAAAGGTGACAGAGCCTTGGTGGCAAAGCGATAATTCCGAAGGAAAAGCAAGCCAAGAAAGAAGCAAAGGTGGAAAGAGAGCACTTGGTTTTCTGGACTGATGGATCAAGAAGGAAGATGAGTGGGTAGGATGTGCTGTGGTATGGAAACAAGAAGAAAGGTGGGAGAACAGGAGATTACATCTGGGCCGACAACAAGAGGCATTTGATGCAGAACTGTATGCAATATTGGAAGTGGTGAAGATCGCGGAAGGGAAGTGCAAAAACTAAATATGAGGAGGGTGACGATCTATACGGACTCAAAGGCACCACTAAAACCAATTCAGTCGGACCAACCTGGACCGGTACAGGCCCTTGGATTCCAAACAATGACATGGGAAAGCGGCATTCATAGAAAAGCAATCCCTGTTGAGTACCGCTGGGTACCGGCACATACGGGGATTGAGGGGAATGAAGAAACAGACAGAGAAGTGCCAATGGTGGCATATAACCATCGAAGAAGTTATACTGAGATGCAGAATCCTGTTAAGAGTTACGATTATGTTACATTGGCCCATATTAGCCGAAGACTTATGGAGGCACAATGGGAGGAGAGTAATAAAGACATTACAGAGATTGGAGAAAAATCATCACATGGTTACCGGTATGAGTTGGTGAACAGGGGAGGCAACAGTGAGGTGAGAAAGGCTTGGAAAGCAATCGTAGCAAGGTTTTACCAGATGAAGGCAGGACATGCTTTAATGGCGCTATACCTAAGATGGATTGGAAAATGAAGACATATGAAATGTTGGTGGTGTGGACATGAATATCAGACAAGAGATCATTTGTTTGAATGGTGCAAAAGATGGAAATGAGAACAAAAGAGGCTATTGGTCGATGGGTGAAAGGGGGTAGACGGCTATGAAGGGGTGGAAAAGGTAATGAAATTGTCCAAGACCAGTATGCCTATGTCCCTTGTTTTCGCCAAAGAAAAATGTTCGCGAGCACTATTGTGTTTTTTGTCCTTTACTGATGTTGGTAAAATCAGCGGAGTGGTGGAGGAGGCTGAGAACTCTTATCACAAGGAGTCAAGTGATGGGGGGGTGTAAAAGTTGATGTTGGTTTTGGCAGTTTTTGTTTGTTTTGGGGGAAGAGGACTCGTGAAGTTGCTTTTGTTTCTTTATATTCCAGAAGAAGCGGGGGGTATGTCTGTAGGGGATTATGCCATGGCCGCCTGCAGCCGAATGGAATATGATTACAAAAAAACAAAGTATACCAAAGTGGGATAATTGCTATAAATTTGTCCTATATAGCTGGATGATCTATATATATAAATAATAGAACTAATGTAGTGGAAAGGTAGTCAGTATGTCTATTACATTAATCTGGTTACTATATTGTTTTGAACAAGTAGATATATAGTCAAGGCTATTTTAAATTTTGGTGTTAAAAATGGCTTCAATTTACATAATCGGTATAGATTGTTAATATCTGTTTAGAATTTGCTCATGTTATAATTGAACTTCAATGTGCTGTTTTATTAACACTCTCGATAGACATACAGCAATTTATTGAAAGCATTCGGGAAGGGTTTTGGAGATCAAACCTTATGTTTTTGCAAATCAGAAACCTTGTTTAGATTTTGTACTATACAGAAGCTACTTTTTACATCATACTAGAATTATAGACTTGTTTTCAAAACTTCAATCAGTTTGGGGAATATTCAAAAGTACTCGTGATGTATCTGAGAGTACTTTGAATTGCAACTGAGTGCTGACAAATTCTATGCAGATATTTGGGTGTAATATTGTAGTTAATAAGAGTGCCTGTATAGTGTTAGTGAATACTATGTAAACTGTGTAGTAGTATCCCAATACTTACCTACTCAATTCAAATTGACCACCATTTGATTCACAGTCTTGAGATGGACCTCTTCTCAATTACTACCTTCTTGCGAACCAACTTCTATTTGCCAATTACAAATTCAGCTTTATATTTAAACTACCATGTCATCTAGTACATTGTCCAGTTAATTAGATTATAGTCTGCATGTATAGCTCCAAACTTACTGAATCATAGCCTTTACATGCCTCTCTATATTTGCTCAATCATGACCTCCAAGTGTATTTCCAATATTACATATTTATACTCTCCAAGTATATATTTCAAGTATACTCATTTACAGTCTTTAAGCTTATATTTAATAGTTCAGCAACTTTGTCTCCAAGTGCATCTCATAACTCCCTAATCAAGGTCTGCAACTATATATTGTAGTTAACTTGATGATACTCTCCAAGTACATCACTAAGTTTACCACAGAATAACCGCCACGCAAATCACCCAGTTGTCTTGGATATATCCACAATCTTTTCTCAAAAGATATTCAATTATGGTCTCCAATTCCCCTTTCACTGGGTGTATTGTTCTACGTGCTGGTTCATCCAATGGCAATCTCCAACATGTACCAACAATTCCACTCCAGCAAAATATAATACAGGCTCCAAAAGATGATTTTTAAATTGACAAATCGAATTATAAGCAGATTGATAGATGGATACATTGATAGATATATAGATACACAGGTCAATAGAATGATGGAAAGATAGGTCGATGGATAAATAGATAGATAGATGGTTCAATAGATCAATAGATAGACGGAGAGATCAATAAATGAATTGATGTATAGCAAGATAGAGTGATAAAAATATTAACTGAATATATGAATTCTATAATTGATTAACAATGAACAGTAATGGCAATCTCTTTATATACTGATGACATTACAAATAAATATATTATTCTTTCTTGCTTCTCTGTGGTATCTTAAAGTTATTCCAGCCTTTTTAGGCATATATTGAGATATTCTCAAATTGTTGCCTATTTTCAAATATTTTTGCAGATTTATTCCCAGAGCTTTTAACAATATTTTAAGGCCCTCATCTGTTTTCTTTGACTCCAGGCATTTATCATTGTAGAATTTTTGTGTAACTACGATTGTATACACCCAGAGGCCTGTGGTGAATAAGTTACACTTTGCTGATATAATTATTAAGTAGTGGGTGCAATTGTTTACATTTCAACCAGCCAATGGTAGTTATTGTTTCCAGCCACTTTACATTATACACTATATTATTCCTGGTAACAAAATTTCATATAAAGTTTTTAGACTTTCTATCTGTCAAGTATAGTAGCAGTTTGAGCTATTTGACAAATACTAATGAACTACATTCCTGTTATTATTGTTATGAGTAAACATAGCGATGATATTTAAGAAATATTACATTGGTTTGTGTCATATTACATATTTGGGTAACAGTACTGTCTTAACATATAATGCAATGCAGAATACAATTCAAATTGAATTGTACAGAATAGATAGGCTCCATAATTCATTTCAGAAATATACAACTTTAAAACAATGTTGAATTGAATTTTTGAATATCTCATGACACAGTAAAAAGTACACATTATTTACTTATTGAGGAAAATAGAAAATTGTTAAGCTCTTTTTGGAATGATTACCGTGATTGTAATAACATGTTTGATCGATGGGATAAAACTATACAGTTACCAATAATGATTGTAATCAACATACAAGAACAAAATTGATTGAAGTTTGGAAAATGTTAAATATTTCAACTGATATGGTAATACTAATAGAGGAATTTTATTTCAACTAATGTGATTGGAAATTATAACTACAGTGATTTATATATATGATACCACATTGACAGAAGAGTAAAATAACCACAGGCTGTACTATATCTACCCGGATGCAGATATATTTCAAAGCAAGTTTTCTATACACCTCAGCACAACTCCCATTTAGAGTTATATATAGTCAATTCCTCAAAATGTGTGTGTGGGCCTACAGTACAGTATACACGTAGTATTTGGAAATTCATCTGTACCTATCCTAGCCACCTGGCTCTTATATAACCAAAGTAAATGGTATTACGAAGTCAGCTGGTAAGTTGGCTGGTGATTGAAAGCCTGCTTGAAAGCCAGCTTTTCAGCCTGCTTGATAATCTGCTCAGAAGCCAGAGTCATAGCCTGCTTCTGAGGTTGCTATGGAAATATACATTTAAAAGCCACCCTTGCAAGAGCTGTACCATGGGAGGAATAGAGTTTTTCAGAGGAAGCTTTTGGCTAATAGACAACTCTGAGTTTGTGTAAGCTTTGGGTATTAGGAGTCTCTAAGTCTGTGAAAGTTTTGATACTAACATTACTGTAGCCAACTGACTTGCCTAAGTACCTACAGTATTATAATTACCATCATCAATATTATTACTCTCTCCATCATCACCATCACTATTAACAAAATTATTATCATCACCATTGCCATTATCACCATTGCCATTCTCATCATTGCCATTTTCACCATTGCCATTATCACCATTGTTGTCATCACCATTGTCATCATCACCATTACCATCATTACCATTGCCATTATCACCATTGCCATTGTCACCAATTCCATTATCACCATTGCTATCATTACCATTGCCACAATTGCTATTGCCATCATCACCATTGTCATTAACAACATTGTTATCAACATCTTTGGAATTATCACCAACAGCTCTGCATCCAATTATTATTAATTCGCTCACATTTAGTCAAAAGTTAGCAGCTCCATCCACTGCAATATATGTCATAGAATTCCCCAAGATCAAATTGGCTACCCTTCCTGCAGAATTGAATGCTGCAATTATCATCATCATGACAGGGAGGTAATGAGGGATGTAGTCATGATGGCCAAATAAAATATACAGTTCAAACTGTAATATTGACTAACATGATAATTTTAACTACAATACTTCACCCAAGACTAGTGTTAGCAACGGTTCCAAATCTGCGGTTCAGTTCTGGTTGCGGATTGGAACCGAGGTGGAACCGTTGCAACGGGTTTTACCCCATCCAAAGACTGAACCTCATCAATGCTGCGGTTTTTTGGCCGGTCTCTCCATTTAGGACACTCAGAACTTTGGCTGCAATTAAGTATTTGGGTTCTGATCGTATCACAATATGATATATACATAACTGATGCACTTTTGCATGCTCCTTCACCTCCTGTTCTCTGATTTGAGATCTGATCGATATTCGTGGAGTCACTGTGAAAAACGAATTATTTTCGGCATCATTGCACAGCGACTCAACCAATATCGATCAGATCGCAAATTGGACAAAAGAAGGTGAAACAGCATGCAAAAGTGCATCTTTTACGTATATATCATATTGTGATACAATCAGAACTGAAATACTTAATTGGAGCCCAAGTTATGTGTTTGCGAAAATGAGGCTCTGCTGTAGGTAAAACCTGCCCAAACAACTGCAGGTTTATGTCTGGTCCGGGTAACAACCTGGCACTAGTCACCCGGTTTGGGTTGCTTGGTGGTTCCTGACCCAGACCTGGGATTTTGGTTTGGTTCAAAACCGCACCGAAGCCGGGTAACCCGGAACTGTTGCTAACGCTACCCAAGACCCATCACATGCAATTTATTGGAGGCTGCATTCAACACCCTGCTCTTCAAATACTGCCCACCACATGTTCCATCTCTGCCTCACCTTGTTCCAGGCACCTTCAATGTTACTGAGGAGTATACAGTCCAGCAGACTCAATGTCTGTGATTGAGTGCAATTGGTAGTATAGAGTTATGCAGGCTGGGAGTATTCCAGTGAGTGCTATTGGAAGTATAGAGTCAAGCAGGTAGGGTATATGGTATCCAGTGCAGTTGGAAGCATATATCAGAGTGTACTTGAGAGTATACTTTACAGTGTACATCAGAGTGTTCTTCAGAGTGCACTTCAGCATCTAGTTCAATGTGTACTTCACAGTGTTCTACAGAGTATACTTTTAAGTCTAATTTAAAACACACTTTGGATCATACTTTGGAGTGTGAAATGAAGTTCTTTTGGCAACTTAGTTGTGAGTTTGTTGTATACAGCATAATGTATGGTATTAAGAACAGAAAAGTACATTGGAATCATATGAAATTTGTCAATGAGGAGGTTTACAGGACATTATAGTGCAATCCATCGTATATAGTACGGAATACCATCCGAGAAACACTTTCCTTATATGCCAGAAGTCATGTTGGTTTTTATTTCCCAGAGTTACTAACATCAATAGTATGGTTTTTAATGTAGATATGAGTACTGTATCGATTGCAATATATAGAAATGCTTTTCTGACGTTATATACCAACTTACTATCAAAGCTTGGTTCGAAGAAAATAGTAAAAATAGTTTTCTCTTTTATTTAAAGTCAAGCATCTTCATAGTGTCAATACCAATTCACTGGTTTGATGTACTGTATGTCTGTACTGAATTGTTTCTATTGGTGTTGAAAGTTTCAAAAATGTACAAGAATGTCAATTCAAATTCTCTAGTTATAATACTCTCTTTTAGTACCATTGTACTCTTTCTATCTTATTGCACATGCAGAATACAGGCAAAATCCAATCAAATTGATACTATAGCAAGAAACCAGCAGCTGAGAAGCCACAGAATGTACTCTCTGCATACCAGATAGGGTTGTTGTTTGATATTCAAAATTCCTATTTGCGGTACAGTTGATTTTCTCGTGCCAAATCGCTGGTGGTTGGGCATGAGAAAACGCAGTTGACTTATTTTTCAGACTCTATATGAACTAAAAGATATTCCCACGTATTGTACTACACATCCATCATGTATTTTATTTCACGTGCTGGGTGAGGGTGTAAATCACATGAGCGACCTCCTAGACTATACACTCTACCCCAACGTCAGGTTCAATCAGACCAAGTCACGTCGTCCAACAATTCAATCGGAAGCCGTTAAACTGTCTTCATACCACGCCATGGCTCCCAAATCGAATCTTTGCAACAAAAAAGTGACAGATTTTTTCAAGCCACATGGTACAACTGTCAACCACGAGCACACTGAGTCAATCACCTCTACCCCAAATCTCTCCAACCAGCTGAGTCCTTCACACATTCCTGCCACGCTCCCTTATGGCATATCCCATCAGGTATGCCCTGTTTCGAGGTCGGCAAGGTTATCGTCGTCCCCGTCATCACCCCAGGCTTCAGCAAAACCTCGAGTGATACCAAGCTCAGACGGAGAAGACAGCGCAGATGACTCTGACCTCGATGACCCATTTGCACTGCTTTCTACACTGCAGTTTATGTCTAAGCCTTCACTGAAGTCAAAGTGGAATCGGGAAACGGTCGATACCCTCACAGTTCCTCCCGAGCCAGAGCCAGCCGTATACAAGTTCTCGCTGCAGAAATTACTTTCCGATAGGAATAAAGCGAACGCTCTTGAAAATGATATCAAGCGAGCAAGGAATCTTCTCGACGTCTGTGCAAACAAACGATATTCACTGAATGATGCGCTCTCCATCTTCACCGAGGACACCGCTGATGCTATCATGGGTCATCGTGGGAGCGGGGCTCGTCTCCTGGAAGCATTGGACAGAAAGGAGGCATGGCGGATGGATGAAACATGGTCATTTTTTGACCACGGTGTGGGGCCCATTAATAAAAACGAACGGCCTTTTCCAAGTTCAGTTGTGATATGTCATACGACGTTTGCAGCAATTGAAGGTTAGTCGCCATTTGGGGTCTTGTAATCGTGCTGAAAGACATAGATGTCTCTCTCCGCGAGCACATGTTTCTCTCAGGGGTATTTACAGACATGTCCGCAATTGGCGAGATCTTGCCGGATGAAGTCTTGATATGGATGCTAGATCACAGTCTGTTTCTGCTGATTCCATATTATCTATAATTTACTTACACTTGTATAGTTTGCCTGGACCCAAACGAGCATCTGGCGTTTGCATATCTTCGGATGCTTGAGGTTTGCTAACGTCGATATATGACCAATTACGGTAATTAATAGATTTGCTTTAGGTGCATCTTTTAAAACAGCATAACATTTTGACAATACCAAAAGTGACATCTTTGCTGAAGCTACTGGGCGCGAAAAACAACGCCTTGGATCTCGATCGCCAACTTCAACTAAACCGTAAATGCAGTGCTGCTGTTGCTTATCCTGTTAAGGGTATAGGTTTTACTTTAGACCCGGTTCGGTACACTAATCTCGCAATAGGCTGTAACAATTGGAACCTCAAGCTGTTTTTGAAGCTCATGGGAGAAACAATAAACATGTAAGGGCCGTGGAAAAATTCCGGGACTGATTCTAAATGTTATTCAATAGAGAACAGAGTGCGGCGCGATTTGTGTGCGGTATTCTCATTCGTATTGCCTTGGATGATGGAATATCTCAGCAGAGTGATATTGTCATGTCAATAGAGCGTTCCCTTTACACTATCTGGTGCAATATTCCGGACGGTGAATGGGATGAGCAGGTAAATGATTCACTATTTCCCTTCTCCCACCCCTGCTGATCCCTGGACAGTCCCAAGCGATTGGTTATTCCGTGATGAGTACTATTCTGCAACCGCAGTTACGCATCCGTGTCCTAAGAATCCTTCCTATCTCATCTCCTCGACTGCATCTCTTCCGACGACGCCTAGCCTGCGCGTTTTTGTTTGAGGACGGGATGTATTTGGCGAAAAGCCACCAAGGCCTTGTCCATTTAAGTAAATTCGCGAACTTGCTCAGGGAACACCAGTATAGGATTCATAAAGGCACCAATTATGCTACCTTGCAGTCACTTATCTCAATTCTAGACATTGCTATCGATAATGGGGCTACTATGGGTACCACTGCGGAGAAGGACACAGGTATTGATCAACTCATTAACATACTGAGGGTCATGTTTTCCAAAATTGTGGACACCAATGCACAAAATTTGGCTAGAACTGAGGCTAAGGATACGATTGAGAGGTTGCAATTCAGACTAACGTTTTCTGTTAGGTCGAGGCAAAAGATGGCGCTCGATATGGACAGTGGAGGGTCTCAGAACGTGCTGAACTGGAATAGACAGTTTTCCACCATTGTTTCGACTACCAGCTAGAATCTTAATGATGGTCAACACGCCATTAGGGCTTCTGGTGTTGTACATACTTTACATTTAACACGTCTTCCTGTATAAGGATCAGTTGTAATGCAACGGCGTATCAACTTGTTAAGAATAAACAACGCCCAATAACCATGGCTGACAACAAATATAGAAGCAAAACTCCGAAATAATAACCCGATACTTCTGAAGCCCAGCAATTTAATCATAAAATTTCCTGTTCTGATTCTCTCCAAAGACTCTGCCGCGAACTACAGGCAAACAGTCTTGTTCGATAATCTTCAAGCGCTCGTCCAGGGTGTTGTTGATGGTGATTTTCCCACCAGTTCCAGCAATAAAGATACCACCATGCCTAAATAAGTTATTAATACCCTATTGGCGATGCTACTCCCCTGGGAAACATACGAGTCCTCAGGCAAAGTATTGATCTCGTCCAAAGTTATAGAGATCTCCTGGCCAGACATTTCCTTGTATTCCTTGGCAGCCTGTATCAGGGCAGCGTTTAATACAGCTGCATCCTTGTTCCTTGATCTAACCTGAACGTTATCCTCGCTGAGCGCGAAGAGTCCCTCAAGGATAAGATTCGTTAGGACATTCGTATAATTCGTCTCGTCCTTGCTTATATTATGGAGTTCGCCCCTGGCATGCTCAAATATATGATCTAGAAGGTGCTGTCGGGCGGCGAGGACCTTGAGTCGGGTCTTATTGGTGACAGTTGAACGGGCGATCTGCTGGGAGAGTTCAGCTTGCTTGAACTTGCGTCCGTAGTGTGTATCGATTGTAGCGGTCTCCTGCCGAACCAGCTTGGACTTCTCAATCGCAGACTCTTCATCTGCTTTGATTTCAATCTCGCGAGCTTTCTCGACCGCCTCTTGCTTGATAAACGCTACCATCTTCTTCAGTTCGCCGGCCACCTGGGGTTCTATATTAGCAGATTTTATTTCTTCTACAGATGGCAGAGGGCCCGCTCTAACCTAAGGTATGTGATATTAGAACTATACTCTTGGGGTGAGGTAGGCAACCTGTGGAGGACGTCATACATACCTGTTCGTCACTGAGAGCGTGTGCCATTGTACAGAAAATTCAACGATACGGATTCCAAGATTTTCAAGTACCAATTCGGCTCGATTTCCAGTAAGCAACAGTTAACGGTAGTAGTGAAGGGTAACTGGGATGACCAACATGCTGAAGTACAGCCACTGTATACTCGTCGGATATAAAGCCTCTGAACGCATCAGGATAAGCGCCCTTGGCGACACTTCAAACGTTTGGTGACTCGCCATCCAACTTGGATGACAGTTGCAACACGGCCTAATGAGTGCATACAGTATACTGCAGCAATATTTGACACTGTGTGCCTTGAAGCCAGTCTTAATGCTTATTCAGATCATTATGAGGATTCAAATATCTTCATCTGATTTACATTTAGTGGCCAAAGTATATTACTATACTACTCAATAAGATTGGTACATACTATTGATATCACTTAATGGTTTATTAGTACTTGAGGTGACTTGTTATCATTGAATGAAGTACAATGTTTGAAGGATAAAATTGAGAAAAGTGTATGTAATATAGACTATAAACAGTATACCTGTATACTGGAGTAAAATATAGTTTCAATAGAAAATAGTATTATATATATAGTTAAATCCAATCATTCTGTATGAAAACATTTAAGGGAAACAGAAATTTTAAATAATTTTATTTCAAATAAACTCCTTCGAATATATACACTCTTTAAAAGTAACTATTAATACCTAGGTTTCTAATAGTTCAGTATATTATACATAGTACTTTACATTATCATATACTATATATATATATTATTACAAATAAGGTACTCAATGTATTTACAGCTATATTACTTTTCAAATCATTATATGCATTATATTGATATAATTTAGTTCAATATTTCTATTTCTAATAATGGCAACCAATTAGTATATTACAACCAATGCTGATTATTTGATAATAACCACACTATTAAAAGAGTTTTAATTAAAAATCTATCCTTTTGTTGATAAAGAACAAGACTATAAGCTGCTTTAAAAAAGATTACAATATAGTAGTTTCTTTTATAGTTTTTCTATGTACTGGACTACTTTCTAATCTACTCAAATTCACCTTCTATAAACAGTAGCTACAGTTACAATAGAAATATATATTTTGTTGATATTTCAGTGATGAACTGTATCAGAGAGAAGTGCTCAAATTCAAATTTATAAGGCAAATTAGAAAGTAGCTATTGTATAGTACTTTTAAAACTAATTGTGCTCATGAAATTTCCCCCAAGTTGCTACTAACATATGTGGCAATAGATACAGACAAAAAGTGAAATTATATATTTTCATTTTAATACTATTAAAAGATTTCATTTTGTATTTTGTAAATAGTATGTATTTGGATATTGATGAATTTCATTGCTAGATAATATATCTTTCCATTCGCTGTGTTATTATTGTGTGAAGTTATTCAGTCAGATATTACTGTTACAATACAATGACCTAGTACAATACTATTGATTTTAACTATAAGGTATGGATTCTATCTCTCTATAATATAAATGTCCTTACTTTTCAATTACTGCTATTTCTATGATATTGCTATTAACATAAGGGTACATTGTTGTATATTTTTGTATATGATTATAGATTTTTGATAGGTTTCACAACTACTTTAGATATATAACTACATTAAAGTATATATCTACAAAATACATTTTACGTAGTAGGCAGTTTTGGAAGTTAGTAATCCAATATAAAGTATATCTTGGTGATAGCCTATAGTATCAGGTGGTTATACAGAGGAAGAGGTTTTTAATAAGTCTAGAAGTAATGTCAAAATGTGTTAATACAACTTGAAAGATAATTGAAATATGTTTACAAACAAGCAAACTGGAAACATAATTGAAGTGGTGGTAATAAACTTGGAAGTGTATCAGAGTACTAGAGATTGTTGTGGAACTATTCAGAATAATCATTCAATTATTGTTGAAATTCCAACTACATCATGAAAATATTCCAAAGTATTATACATTTCAATTTACAAGTCTGCTGATATTACATTAGATGGTTAGGATATCTTACACCAATGTATTGCCCTCTACAGTACATATAATCCATTGATAACAGTTTACTATTTACCATTAAATCACACTATACTGGCTAACATATTCTGTAATAATCAATCAAGTATAATGTGGAATAAATAATCCAATCAATAATGCAACTGATTGCAAGGGCACATATGCCAGGGTTCGGCCTCAGAGGCATACATATGGTAATTTTAGGTATACCGTCGCAATCGTGGATGCATGTGATAGCAAACAGGCATATAGGTAAGGTTATCGCTAGAGATCAAAGTCTCGTGGCAAGCTGACTATATAAAATGGCTGTTACCCAGTCCGGGGTCATGTGTCGCCAGAAAATTATGCCTCTCTTCAGGCGCAGACCACCTGGGTTGCATAAACTGTACAACAGAAAAGGAAAAGAATAGAACGGAAGCATTACACATTGCTGCCATGTATGTACCTGGACGAAATCACAAATTCCGCTACTGATTGGTACAGCTCAATGGCCACTTTTTGGCTGACCCAATGCACAGCAAAACTGCAGCACCATTGACAGGGGGTACAAGCCCGTGTTGATGCCGTTTGTACCGGGCCGATATCCAAAAAACAGAAGAAGAGAAGAAAAGAGAAGACACATGAAAAGATCCAAAAGTGATCCCATCCTTCATATCTCCACTTCCGAACCCATGCTCCAATGACCACCATTCCTGTAGCTTGTGTATCTTGGTGTAGGTTATTGTTGGAATTCGTCAGGGTGGTAGAGAGCTTCTGCTCCTGACTTGGCATGGATGGGAACTTCTGCTGCCGGCAATAGTTGTAGCCATCAATCGTATACATCAATTGCATCCTGTGTAGTCATGTCACATCACTGGACATTTAACATATAAAGTTCTCTAAAGATGGTTATACTTACCAAGATCAAGTATGCCAGGGCTCACTTGAGCCTTCGGGCAATGCTGCATAGAAAGATCTCTCAAGCGGTAGTCATCGGTAAGTGACATCGACTTCCAGATGCTGCTTGGAAAGGTAGTAATTATTGAAAGTCAGCTTCAGTGACCGTCCAGTTGACATCATAGATGTGCTCTTGAAAGATGGCTTCAAAAGAATGTTGGTCGACTTGGTAAACAGTGCTGGTTTACTTCTTGGTTGACTTGTCAGTTGACTTGTCAGTCTGTCTCGGTAGACTAATGCTCTGTGGGCTGTTGGCTCGTCGGTATGATGTATTTTGGAGAAGGTTATTCCCCCTTTTGAAGTTCGTTGCTCTGTCGACGACATAGACTCAAATCAGTTGTTGATCGCAGTGGTAGTTATGGAGATTATGATCTTGGGTAGACTTTTGCCGATCTTTGTTGGCCGATGTGTCTCTCAGCTGCGTTCATCTCTGGACTTCGGAGGTCATCAAGTACGCTTGTCTGTTGGTTGGTCTTGGTTGACATCCTCTGGGTTGTTACATTTATCAGCTTGCTTTTATGTGATTTTTGCACTTGCTTTCGTATCATTTTTCCACTTGTTTTCACTATTTATTTTGACCTGGTTTAGTCCTTGACTTGCATTGTATTTTGACGTGCTTTATGTTTTGACTTGCTTTGCGTTAACCCTTTGACTTCCTTTCGCGTTTTGACACCTTGCTTGGTCTGTTCTAGTTGTCTCTGACGTTGTGTACTGGTCTCGAATTCTCTGGGTGGGCTTATCATCTTCCAGATGCTACCTGCATATCTTGATTCCTCTCTTTCGCCTATCGCTGCTCTCTGTGTTCATTTATTGCCACTGGACTTGTCAGTTGTTCAGTGCACCATGGTCTTTTATTTCGGCACCTCCGGTAGGGTCTTCACATTTATGTGGAGTTCGGTTGCCGTAGGGTCACCCCTCTATTCAAAGATCATTGCTCTGAAAATGACTTATCCCTTGTAATTGGTGTTGTAGCTTGGTAGTATGGTAGCTAAAGTGTTGGTCAATCCGAATTGCATGGGATGGTACTCGAACTGCCCATACTGGGTGCAAAACTTGGTTTTCTACGTGTTGCCTCCTTTGATTTGGATGAGGTGATAGGCATTACTGAGGTCCTGTCGAGCTTCTCCAAGATCAGTGGGAGAGGATATTGGTTCTTCACTGGGGCTTTATTGAGAGCTCAGTAGTCCACAAACAGCCACAGTCTACCAGTGTTCAGCGCAAACTGGATCAGTGGTGCAGCTGGTGATGATGATGGGAGTCATAGCAGAGTTGGCCATGGTAAAGTGAAGACAGGGTTTAGATCGATTGTATGGTCAATTGGCCGGTGTGGTGCAAGAGTCTCAGGATCTTGCAATGTGGTGACCTCGATAAATTTTGATATTGCACTGGAATGCGACCCTCATCATCTGTTACCATCTCCATGTTAATATGTCTGTTTCTATTCTCATTAGCCTTGCCTGCATTCTGCATTGTAGCATGCTGTGGTGGTATGCAGATGGGTAGGGGTCCCAGGAGTGCTGGGTCAGATGGATTATCACAATGGAACCAAGCCCTGGGGACAAGTTTCTCCAGTCATGTCATGGCGAGCTGGTAGCAGTCATTCAAGCACTGTCACTGTGTCACTCGTCTGCCACAACTACCACCACCACTCCTGCTTGTGCATTCAGCATCCAGGAGTATCTCTCCCATTCATTGATGCCTTCCAACGATGCTCCCAGGAACGCTTGACATACTCCAACTCATATGGCAAATCTCTCGAGCATGTCCTGACTAGCTCAGACACGATTGAATGCAGTAGCCCTGAGTCGTTGAATACCCAGGAAAAGTTCACCATTGTTGGATACCTCAATGCATACCAGTAGAGGACTTGTGTGATCTGCTTTAGGAACGTTCACCATGTGTAGTCCACTTGGTACATGTATGGCTGTCGATCGACCTTTGCTCCAGTTGATTTCAGGCTTTCGCGCCATGGCAAGCCAATGACTAGGGCGTATGACTTGATTGGGATGACTCAAAGCTCCGATGTGTCAACCAGTTGAATGTGTTCACAATACTAAATGAAGAGACTTGCCTTTCGGCTCTCTATTGCAGGAATCATTACCCGGCCAGGGTGGAGGCGAATGCTTGTGCGTGGGGTAGATCAAGATTCCTGAATGCGCTCAACAATATCAAGATGGACGTTGTGCAGTTGTCAATTTGTGCTTTGACGGACTGTATATTGCTGTGTATATTTCGTACAAGGACTTCATGGATGATATGTGCTGAATCAGATCTCTCTGTGCCACATAAATATTGCCATGACATTGGGGTCCGATCTTCCAATATGACTATTGATTTTAAGGCGATTCGGTACGGTTGTATCTTGTCCATGGTTGCAAATAACACTCGGTCTCCCAAGTCCTCCATTGCTAGCTGTGTGTCAGCCAGCCACTCCTGTCGGGTTGGATATCAAGAGAGGTAGACTACTTCGATCGCTGCTGCATGTCATATGACTTTTGGCAATTCATTTCTTTATCTTCATAGCTGCTGTGATAGTTGGAGTTCTGGTCATGTGGATTCGACTTGCCGTATTTGGTACAACGACTGCTTCTATGGGCTCTGCTGCTGATGCAGGCATATTGCCAGTTTGGCTTTCGGCTTTCATAGACTTCCTCTTCAAGCCAAGGTTCTGCTAATAATTAGGCACAGCTGCCTGCACTGGGCTTAATGGACTTGACGGATTTTGAATTCCCGGTATCGGAGTTGTTGGAATTATTGCCATTGCCTGAGGTGATATCCACAGGTTCGGAGATGGAAGGTCAGATGTTACATTTCTTATTGCCACCCTTCTGTGACTTGGCCAATTGCCTTTGTTGTTTTTGTAGTCCTCCAGGCTTCTGCGAGGTTGCCAGAGTTGTTGGTGTACATGACGATTGAAGCAAATGCACTACGCTCAGTTCGAAGGGATGTAGTCACAACTGTGCTTACTTGGTATCGTATCTTGACTTCCCCATCAGTTCCTGGTATTGCCAATTCAGCTGGAAGATCGCGCCATTGATACAAGATTTTCTGACTATTGATCGCACTGAATGAACTGGCAGAAATCGTATTCAATTTCTCTCAATGGTAGGGTCAGATCCTGTATTTGGGAGAATTGGTGTCATTGCTGGTAACACATCTCGTTTGCGAATTGGTCTCTGAACATTTCTGCACTTCTCTCTAGGAGCTCAATTGAATAACAAAATGATCAATGTGCATGATCTCAGTGATCATGCTTAGACATGTGATTTTGCATGCAGTCATCTCTAATGTTGACTTTAGGATGTGGTGTGGCATTACGTAGTAAGCTCACAATATCCCGTCAACAAAATGCATGCATTTACTGAAATGCAATAATAGTGTCAGGGTTCATATGCCAGCGTTCAGCCTCCTAGGCATACATATGGTAATTATAGGTATACGGTTGCAAACATGGATGCAAGTGATAGTTAATAGGTGTATAGGTGAGAGCAGTGTTATCAACGGTTCTGGACCGTCACTTTGGGTACGGGGCTGGGTCCAAACCATATCATTCCCACATTGGCAGTCCGGGTTGTCACTAAACCCGACCCGTCAACTCGGGTACAGTTTGATGGTAAACTCCTAACCTATCTGAATTGGGTGGGTTGTCAGCGGGTCGCCCAGCAGGTCCATCCATACATTCATATAAGGCTCTTGTTTTGGAGTTTGTTAATAGTATCCTATCAAAATCACGTTTTCAACAACCAATAATATGTTGTTGCATGCTTTGCAGGTTGCAATATCGATTACTTTGGAATCGGTGTTTTACCTTTGATAAGTTGTATTTTTGCCACTCAGGGTGGACAATAATGCCGTTATGAACACGAAGATCCGCGTGATGCCTTGATCACCAAATATGCAACAACTGAAACTGTTGACGCTCCGTTGACGCTGATTTTCAGGATGAGGCAGGGAATATGTCGCTGTTGTTTTTGCCAGTGAAGGCTGCCAATATCTCAGAAATGGATGTCCGCAACCAATCGGAAGATAAATTACCCAAGTTGTGAAGTGAAAAATTGTTGACGCTCCGTTGACGCTCATTCTCCGGATGTGGCAGGGAGCATGCCGCTGTAGTTTTTCTCAGTAAAGGCGGTCAATATCTGACAAATGGATGTCTACAACCAATCGGAACATAAATTACCCATGATGTGATGCTAAACATCGTTGACGCTCTCTTGACGCTCATTCTCAGGATGCGGCAGGGAGCATGTCGCTGGCTCTTTTACCCATAAAGGCTGCCAATACATTGGTGATGCATCACAGCGACCAAATTGTTGTTTATTTACTGTACTTACAAAACCACAAATTGTTGATGCTCCGTTGACACTCATTGTAAAGTACTGTCCATTCAACATCTGCTGCCATCGATAATAGTTTTTTTCATGATTTGCACTTATTGGTAGTCGGTTTGACAAATTGAGACTTGGCCCTGTGGCAAAGCCGAGCGCAGTAACATTCTTGCACTGTTCGCTCTCACACGACTAAAATTTATGTATCTTGCCAAAAGCTTCATTGCGACTGCTATGCATCTGATCATCAACTGATATTGACAAGCTACTGCTCACCATTGGCCAATAAAATATTACTAACTAAAACACTCAGACAAGATACATAAAGAAGCTGGTGAAACATTGACGCATTCTGTCCAACTTTTTCTTCACTCCCTTATTCCTCCTCGTTTCAATTGCATCGACCGTCATCAACACCTTTTCAGCCTGTCACTTTGACTTCCGAGTTGGCCGAATGAATCTTGGAACATTTGGCATGGGGCTCATATCACGCTGCTCTGGGCATTCAGGATCCTTCAAGCTATTGTCTCGCTCTATATCAGATTCAACGTCCTCCGCGCAATCGTCTTCGCAGTCATTTGGATCATCTATGTCCCCATTCCAGCTAAGCCAATCTTCAGTGTCTGAAATGCTTTCAGTTGCGCTATCCTTATCATATTCGACTGGATGACGGTTCATTCTTCGGATTCGGTGGACATTAAATCTTTCAGTTCGTCCTCCAGGGAGGTTCTTGGCAGACAAAGGTGGTGGCAATGGAGATCTTTCTGACAATCTGAATGCAGCCGCACCATCATGTTGAAAGAGTGACCAGGATTCTTTGATGATCTCTTCAGTGTCTGAAATGTATCCTACGGTGGTCATCTGCTTGTTTTGAGTGCGATCTTCCTTCTGGGTAGCATGTAGGTTTTGGCTGCCCTGCCACATCTCCAAAAAGTCGTGAACCTTGGCCATTCTGTGCAATTTTGTTTCCTCTGCCTCTTTCTTCATTTCCGCGCAGTTTTCTGCGTTTGTTGTATCCAATTCTAAGTCAGTGCTGGCAAAAATCCCGTTATTAGCTCGAGCAGACTGCCATACAACAACATTTTGGCAAAGGATCTCGCCTGTGGTTTTTGACTGCCTCCAGCCAATAACATCTCGGCCTAGGGAAAAACTGGCCTCAACCTGACACCATGTGGTATGATTGAGAATATATCGCGCGCCACAGCAGACCGAATGGTGTAGTTAGAGTGCATTTCCTCCTGTTGAATCCACCAGTTGGTTATGTCCGGTAACCAAAATGTACTGCTGATCTCCATCGGGTTGGAGTGGTAATTATTGAGATTTCGATTAATTTGCCCGCAGTGCTTTGGTGCTTTAGGCAGTTTGTTCATGTGGAGCCTGGTAGCGGATAATAAGAATGCTCCGTGATCGCTCCATCCTGGTGTCGTCTCAGCCACACTGTTAGGCGTCAAGTATTCTTCATCATCGCTGGACAAATCATACGGTTCAAAGGATAATTGACAGGATCCTAAAGCCGTAGCGGAGAGGATGAGATTGCTCCTCGGTAAGCTTTCGTGTTAATTGAACAGCAGACGTTGATGTTTGGCTCAGTATTCAATCTCCACGTACTTCAGAAAGGCCTCTTGGTATTGGGTAGTATAAGAGGTCTCGTCCTCAGGATTAATATCCATTCCCTTGTCCCACTCTCTGAACAATCGCAACTTCCGGAAAGGATTGAGGATATCTGCCGAAATGCGAAGCATGCCCATCAATGGAGTCACTTCAGCGCAATATTTGGAAAGCTTCTGTCGAGCTAACTTCACAGCGAAGAATAAGTCTTCCTTCCATTGAGTCTTTTGCTTAGCCAAAGTTTGCATCACGCCATCCATGCGATTGAAAATATCATTGTACACTGTGATAACGTGATGCAATGTGACTGTATGCCTCTTCAACATCCACAGGGTCCAATATCGGAATTGCCTCAACACTTCCATCTCATACTTCACAATGGTCCAATCATCTTGTGTTGTGAAGACTGGAAGGTAATCGCGGTATTTTGGGTTTTTCAGCCACTCGGGTGTGAATTCATGTAATCAGAAGGCGCGTTCGAGCAACTCCAGGGTCGAGTTCCAACGTATCTTCACATCCATAATAGGATGTGCCGCATTGCGGACATTAGATTTTTGTCAGTTAATGAACTCGTTTCGACGACCAGGTGTTAGCGTAATCCACACAGCAAGCATTCTCTGCTATGTGAAGGTCAGTTTCAGCACTTTCAAAATATCTTGAAATACATACTTTCTCAATTATCTTTGCTAAACCAGGTTTCATGGCTGACACCTTATTGATTCTAGCGTTGCCCTCGTTTCGAAGCCTTTGACTCTTCCCAATGTCTACGCTTTCATTCACTCCAAATTGCTGATCGTACTCATGGGCTTCGCAAGACTTGGTGCGGCATTTGACACCGAGACTGCTCATGAATGCACCTAAAGCCAGCTGTATGACATGCGCCATGCGTGGTATGTGGTTCCTCAATGCAGGCCATGCGATTCCAGAGGCCTCAGGTGTTGATTGCAGCGTGCGTGGCATTGTGTAATTTGAGGAAGCATTATCAGTCGTAATAACAAGTAAACGGCCCTCGGTAAGCTCGAAATGATCAAGCATGTCCTTCAACTGTATGGCTAGCCTTGCTCCAGTATGTTGGCCCTTGACCTATCATCCTTAATTAGTTTTCGAAATGTGAAAAGAACAGACGATCTACCTCATTGAAAGCGAGTTGAACTTCACGCAATGCCCTATTTCGATCCATAAAGTAAGCAATGACCGACGATATGGCTAGTTTGTTCATTGATGTCCATCCGTCCAAAGCTAAACTAACTTTATTTTGTGATAGTAATTGCATTTTCATTGCATCCATGGTCAGTGCATGTTCCCTCCGGCAAATGTTGCTCAGGGTCCTAGCAGATGGGAGCACTAGGTCATTGCGCAACACCTTACATTACCGCCATAGCTCAAGACAAGATATAGCTTTCCATCGAATCATTGACGAAACAAATCATAACATGAGGTAGCAATTCCATGTCTCTTGGTGAAATTCGGAAGTTTCAAAGTCCTCAGCTTCCAGTTTGGAACGTTTTGTCTGTCATTTCTGTTAATATTGATCAACCTGGATGTCAAATCAGATCTGCCTCTGCAAACTTACTATTGTGATTCGTCGACTTCCTTGCCTCTTCAGGATGGCCAAAGCTGTTTCATCGACCGTCAAACTAGTCAATTCGGTGACCTCTGACTCTGTTAATTCGTTCAGCTATGTGGTGCGAGCTTTTGCCAGGAAGTGTTTCCCCATTGAGCTAGTCCCATGTTCTGATGGATGGCTAAGAACTTGATGACAAACGATACATATGACGCTTGGGCTGCCGGTCTGCTCAATTCTGCAGTGTTGATAGAATCGCCACGAAGGCGCATGTCTTGAATTATTCCAAGCAATAGGCCGCTTCGAGTCTCTATTCATTGAAGCCCACCAAGCATCAAAGATGCTTTGTGAAATAAGGCCGCTCAAATCACAAATAAATCCACGTTCATTTTTGGAAGAGATCATAACCTAGAGCAATGAGGTGATCAAAGATTTTGAATCTGACATGGCGGTAAGGATCAGGAAGCTGGCTATTTGGACTCATAAGACTGCCAAAAGAAATGATACCGGAAACCACACTGAGCGCTCTTAAATATTGACTCTACTGCTACAAGTAAAATTATCAAATCTGTAAGACATTGCATGCATATTTGTGAAGTTGTATACAGGGTTAGATTGGAAAGACTGACCGCGTAAAACTCGATTTAGGAACAGCACAATGCAGTTCATTGCTGTGTAGCATTCTGAGCCTCCACAGAAACTGTTGATGCTCTGTGGGCACTCAATTGTAGTAGGCGGATGCGATATCGTCACTACCATTTTCGCCAACAAAGGCTGGCGATAGGTTCATTGTGGGGTATCTGCGTTCCATTTCCGTTAGATTATCCAGGATGCAAGATGGAAAATTGTTGAGGCTCCGTTGAGGCTCCGTTGACGCTCATTCTGGGACATGGTAACGATCTTGTAAGAAGCACTTTTGCCTAGAAAGGCAGCCAATAGTACGATTATGGATCAAAGTAGTCCCATAGCCCCTTGATCTTCCAAGATGCAAGGCTTCAAATTGTTGATGCTCCATTGACCCTCATTCTCAGGGCATAGTGACGAAGTCGGTGAATACATTTTTGCCTAGAAAGGCGGCAGATAGTTTGATTATGGAATAATGTCGCCGCACATCCCTTGCATTTTCCAAGATGCAAGGCCAGAGGTCGTTGACCCTCCATTGACACTCATTTTCAGGACATAGTAGCGATGTTGTCGCAACCATTTTCGCCTAGAAAGGGGGCAGATACTCAGACTATGGCTTAATGTCGCCGCACAGGACTTGCATTTTCCATGATGCAAGCCTAAAAGTCGTTGATGCTCCATTGACGCTCATTTTCAGGACTCAGTAGCGATGTTGTCACAACCATTCTTGAGTAGAAAGGCGGGCTATAGTTCGATTGTGAGTGAATGCTGCAGCGAAACCATCTGGATTCTCCAAGATGGAATGGCAAAAATCGTTGACTCTCCGTTGACGCTCACCTTTGACCGCACCTTAGAGACATACTTTTAGTCATTGGGTGCTCAGCAATTGTACAAAAAATCCATACAGTCTTTTTTGGCAGCCAGTATACCGTTTCTATGTATTATCATTTGAATCCAAAATCTTCGAGACATCTCAGTTTCTGAGCCAGCACTATACATGTCATTTGCATTATGACTGACGTAGGCCCATCGAGTTTCAGCGCTTTCGGCGATCAATTTAGCACCAAATAATCCATGCACTAGTTTTTGATATTTAATGCCTGACGTCCTCACAATTCCTTATCTAGCTCATTCTCCTCGATTTCCATGACTCACCATAAGCAATTTTCGGTTTTTCAACCATGTGCAGGAGGTCTGAGCAGAGAGTTATGTAGTTGGCTGCATGGATTGATGCAGACTGATGGCTGTCATACATCTGGGTTTCGGATGAGCTTTGACTGCTCCTTCAATGAGTCGTATGACATCACTGACTTGAACGTTGTTAGTAAATTTAGTCTCGAATTTAGGTTTTGCTTTATCATTTAACTGTAACAGGCAACACCCCATACAGTTCATTGTTCGTCAACAACTTGATTCGGAGTCTAGAACATTTGTATGGCCCTTATAACCCTTCCACACACACTGACAAATGATTCTGTCTCACAATTTGGTCACTGAAATCCAGAAAAAGCTGACATGTAACAAAGTAGGTACAATTTGCTCTTACTGGAGATACAGGGTCAAAAATACATATTTGGCTATGTATTCCGGCGGTGATGCAGGAGCTTCAACATGTGTTCGTCCGAATCCAATTGGTATATCGCAATTGGCTAGCGACACAATATGCTGTGGGGAAAGCCTATGGATTGAACTGGCGTTGCAATCTCCATCCGTGATGAATCAGGTACCTCGTCCGGCATTCGAGACACAATCTGATTGTCTGGCTGAGGTTACTCCGAATCCAGCCTCATTTGACTACTTCCCGGTCATGACGTCACTTGCGGTATTTGTGATCGTCTGGAGACGTTATCAAGACCCTGCTTAAGCTCTCGAAAGGTTGTCAGTGATGGTGTGGCTGCTGTTGTGTCTGTTTGGGGCGTCACATCTGCCGGAACCGTCAAATCTGTCGTCCTGTACTTCATATCTCTCTCACGGAAGTAGTCGGCCGCATCCCCCCATCCCAGTTGCATCAGTTTGTGAAGCCTTGTCTGCTTCTGCCGAAAGCTCTCCATGCGGTGCTGCACCATTTTGGAGATTATGCCCATCGCCCAGCCAGGTTCGTCATCTTTGTTCAGCTTGCCAAGCGCTGTATCTTCGTCATCATCATCCCCATCTTCCCCATCCTGCTCATCTTCGGAACTTGCAAGATCGCTCAGACTGTCCCCGATAGCATTCATCATCTCCTCGAATGTTGTTTGAGGCTTTGTGGTTGTCGATCGTGCCTTTCCAATATTCCTCATATGTTCCTGCTCTTGCATAATTTCTGTCTCTGCGTCTTGAACTCGCTTTCTGGCCACTGTGGTCTCTCTATCCACATAATGCTCGATCCATTGGTCGTTCTCTTCGTTGCTTACAATGTGCGTTTCCGGTCGTGTCTCTGCCGAAAGCTTCTTTTCAGATCGTAAGCTGCGCAACGCTCCCAACGCTTGGACCCATTCTGCCTCCAAGCCACTCTTGCCTGTATTCACTTGATGACGTCATCGTGTGGAATGCATTGTCGATTTGCCGCATTTGCCCGCCGGAAGTGGTGACAGGATCTGTTTCAGAGCATTGACCATTGTATCTTGTGTTGACCTTGTTGTTGGGCGAGATGTTGGATGTTGCAAGATATGGACCACATGGAGGCAAGCTGCGTCTCTTATGTCAAGGTTGGTAGGTTTGATCATTTAGAACAACAAAAATCAGTGTTTTGACCGTCACTTCATTGGGAAGAGTCATGCTAACTGTACATTAAGACATGATGGTTAGCATGTGATTCATGTAAGATCCCGGCGAGGTCTTGAGACAAACATCAACAGACTTCCTTTCCGTCCAAGAATCCCCTTGTTATATCTATCAAAAATGAGATATCAGCTGTCGTTGATCACAATGTATCCCTGTAAACAAACAAACAACATCAGACCGACTTACTGCAAATCGCGGGAACATTGGAATCCTCTGCAGCTATACACAGTGCAGCTATACACAGCAGGATTCAGCTTCAATTGATGGTGCAAGTAGGCTGTCACTCGTTCGATTTTGACTTGTAGCTAACGGTATAATCTTCAGGACTTCCCACTTCATTTTGTGATCATCTTCCTCACCATTCCACAACGGTACGTGATAGCTCTAGAAATACTTCACACAGGTGCGATTAGAGCCGAATCGACCCGAATGTCAGGCGCTTTACACAATGCGCCACCCAGGGAGACACAGCAGCAACGCAGACACCAGTTAGTCCACCGCAACGCTGCAAATGTAGCCACCGAAAATATGACCCATGACACACATGTAAAAATTGTACTTAAAACCGGAAGCTGCAAGAATCAGAAGCAGCATGCGATCGGATGTGAGTCAATCCATAACGCTGCACATGACGGTCAACTAACGGTTCAACGCACAGCTGGGGTACGTAGAGAGCTACGTGACCAATTCATCGCTGCCCGAAACAGGAGACCTCCATGGTCCACCAAGGCATCCTTCCGCACGGCTCGCGAAATTGAACATCAAGATGTTGTGAGTTCTTGGATTCCCGCAGTTGAATTTGGTGATAAACGTCCCCGGGAATGGACGAAACAGTCTTCAAAGACCTTAGAGGAGGCTACGGAGGCATATTTGGTTAAGGTAACAGCCAAATCTCACTCTAGAAGCAGCTACTAATTTCTTGTAGGTTTTCAACATGTTAGCTACTATGGCAAGATAAGGAGGTCGGGTACAGCTTGAACAGTCCGACATGAGTCTTGCCTTGAATATGGCCAAAATGGCTGAAGAAGGGTTTTCACGCGCCGTGATTGAGGAAACACAAAACTAATCAAGAAACCTCGCGCCGGAGTCCGGGAAGAGATGAAGCTGGGTGTTGTGTTTCCCAGGCATAACAAGGTGAAGGCTGCGATAGAAAGACACCTGGCAATGGTTCGGGTAAATCAAACAGACGGCTGTATTCCTTGCCAACATGGCAACCCAAGTTATCCACAGACCCGCTGGAGGCACAAAGGCATCGGTGCAGCTCCACCACTCCCGGCAGCACCGAGGCCCAGACCACTACCTGCGCCACCTAATCACAGTGAGAGAACTCAAAGCTCTGAAACAGATGGTGTGCCACCCAGATATCTGTATATACATATTCCGCTTCCCAGCGCTCGATTTTTCAATCTTGATCCATATGCCAAGGATCACATGCACGATAAAATTTTAATTCCAGATTTGCTGACTGATGAAGGTCCATCCATTGGTTGGTGCACTATCAGCTGCATGGTGATGCAGCTGACAGCCATTTTGTGGACGAGAGCAGCCTTTTGAGTGAAAATGACAGCGAAGACGACAGTTGACCGAAGGGAATGGGATTTTTGAGTATTATCATTATCTACAATTAGCGGACACCTTAAAGTATATTTTAAAGGGTATATTGATATGCATCATTAAAGAACAATGTAGTTAGAAGGGAGAATGTACATGAACAGCACAGAACGGCTGCCACAATACCATTATTGATATAGTATGCCAAACTGAATAGTTCCATATTGAGGTTACACCTGTGCCAAATTAGCATCAACGGAGCGTCAATGATTTTTGGTCCAGTCAGTTGGGTAATCAAAACACAATTTGGTAGTGAATACCAATCATGGAAGTGTTGCCACCCTCTATAGGCGAAAAACAAAGCAACACACTCCATGTCCCATCTTGAAATTGATCGTCAACAGAGCGTCAACAATTTCCGGTCTTGTAAGTCTGGTGATTAAGAAGTAATTTTGTAGTGGTTATACATAACGACAGCATTGACAACCTTTATATGCAGAGAAGGAAAGGAGTTTCTCCCTGCCCCATGTTGCAAATGAGTGTCAACGGAGCGTGAACTATTTTTGGTCATGTAAGTTGGGTAATAAAAACATGATTTGGCAGGGAGTACACATAATGGAAGTGTTGCCACACTTTATAGGCAACAATAAAAGCAACACGCTCCCTGCCCCATCTTGAAAATGACCGTCAACAGAGCATCAACGATTTAAGGTCTCGTTAGTCTGGTAATTAAGAAGTAATTTTGTACTGGTTATACATAACAACAGCATTGACAACGTTTATATGCAAAACAGAAAGCGAGATGCTCTGTGCCCCATCTTGGAATGAGCGTCAACGGAGCGTCAATGATCTTTGGTCCTGTAAGTCGGGTAATAAAAACGCGATTTGGTAGTGATTACACATAATGGAAGTGTTGCCATCATTTATAGGCAAAACGGAATGGGACACCCTCCCTGCCCCATCATGAAAATGTGCGTCGATGGAGTGTCAATGATCTTGGGCCTTTGATCATGGTTTATCGAAGCGCGCTGCGGCTGTTAAAATCCTTATACTCAGTTTCAGCCCTTTTTGTAGTCTAAAACTCTCGTGAACACTTCGTCGAACATTTATAAATGAAATAAGGTGTTACTGTTCAGGAGGCCATCGCGGGAATATCATTTGCTTATTTGCTCATAAAGGCTGCTAATTACTTGTTTATAGATATGTGTGATCAAGCGCCACTTAGATTACCCAAGATGCAAGACCATCAATTGTTGATGCTCCAATGATGCTCATTTTCATGATGGGGTAGGGAGCGTCTCTCTACTTGTTTGCTATATAAAGGTTGTCAATACATCAGAAAATGACTATGCAGTACCATAGTCAATATTTTGCACTTAACAGTAGGATATCTGAATGCGAGCATACATAGAAAAACCCAATACGCAGAACCGGAGACTGGACCCAATGGGTCTAGCGACACCCGGCACAACCTGTGGGTTGATGGGTATGGGGCCGTGTTTGGAAAGCCAAGAAGCAGCGGGTCAGGTTTTTGGACGGTTTTGGAACTGAGCCCAACTGTTTTTCGGGTCCAAACCCGGACTGCTGGCGGTTTACCTGCACCTGTTGCCAACACTAGGTTAGAGTATGACTATAGATCTAAACCTCGTTGTAGGCCAACTATATAGAATGGCTGTTACTGGGCTCTGTGTCATGCGTCGCCATTACACTGATCTATTAAGTTATGGTCAATATACAGTTTTAATACCCTTATACATTGTCTCAATTATATATAGTAATAATGTTTCAACTATATTTACTTATTTTCTGATCTAATCAAACTAGAAATATACATACCATTCTTTGCAAAATAGGATACAAGGTGTGTCTGGTATTGGGTACTGTGATGAAACTGTTCAGAGAGGGCAATTCTGAGATAATGCTGTGTGCCCCACATTGAGATTCAAGATATACGATCATTCAGAATTTTTTCTAGATGTTAATAATAATAGAGATTTGCAAACAATACAATATATCAGAGTGAAATATAACAGTACAGTATACAAAAGAAAAATCTGGATTCAAAGTGCTACTTGAGATAGAGTAGCAAAACAATGGGATGGAAAAATGAACAATATAGCAGAATACTGTATATGATACTCCAACCGGAAATATTCAGTATCCATTCATTCCATGAAGTACCAATTGGAAGGGCAATAATGTCACCTACCAATGGACTGTTGATAGGTAGTAGCTGCTACCAGAAAATGTTATCTCTCAGAAAAGGAAGAAATTAATCCAATATTTCACTGGAGAGAACATCGCAATAATCTTCTTTCTGCTGTTATGTTCACACAATTCAGCATTAGAAGCTGGAGACAATAGCACTAAAGTTGAAGAAGTAATAGATAAAAAGAACTGAAATGTTACAGACTGGTACTCCTAGCTATTGATAGTGAAGAAAAAAATTGATAATACATCAAATCCAGTACTTCCATTTTGGTGGACCCTCAGTTTTTAACTTTTACAACCTTTCCCAAATAAGTGTCAATGTATAAAAGCTTCTTAACCTGAATCTGAAATTAAGTCTTGAAGTGTAAATCTGAAATATAAGAACCTGCTTCTACAGAGTATTCTTGAACTCACAATCCTCATCAAGTTGCACCAATCCTTCAATTTATCGATCTATTCTGTGAAGCTGATTCAATAAGTCTAAGGTAGAAGCAAATAGATGGAATACAATATATACAGTGCCCTATAGTGCAGATCAATATTGGTTACAGAAGTGTATTGCATTAGAAACATACAGAATATACTGCATTGGCAAAAGTGCAAATCAACTATTGACTGCACTACATGTACAATCACACATGTGCAACTAATATCGAGCTTTCCCCAGAGCCCTTCATAATATGCAGTCTATAGTCATTCATAATCATTCTACAGACATTTGTGTGTGGGACTATGGAACTATATATGGCTGGCAGTCAATAAACCTCAGCAAGTTGTTACTGCCAGCAGCCTTTGCTGGTGATGTACACACTGATTGAGAGCATTTTGAGTGGCCACTTGAGAGCCTGCCTGAGAGCCTGCCTTGGAGACCGCATGAAAGCCTGTCTGAGAACCCGCTTTGGATAGCCGTGGTTGAGAGAGCTGTGCTTGGGTGAGCCATGCTCCAAATGGAGTGGCGTTTTGCAAGGGAAGCGTTTAGCTGAGGAAAAACTCTGAGTTGGTAGAAGCTTTGGCTAAGAGAAGGCTCTAAGTTTGCGAAAGCTTTGACACTGATGTTGACATCGCCAATCTACTTGTCTAAGCACTTCTGGTAGTATGAGTACAATTACCAATGTCATCACCAACATGATCACTATCGCCATCACCATTGCCACCATCAGGCCCAGCCTGAATGTACACAAATATGTCTACAATCGGTAGACAGCAAGCAGTAGGTTCTATTGGAATATGTGGGTTGGAGATTTGCTCACCCCAAGATCCAATTGTCAACCTTGTCTGTATTATCTAAGGATACAATTGTCATTACCCTGACTGTGAGGGATTGTGACATCTTGTCATGGTGGGTGTGCTAAAGATATGTTTCAGACAATGATATGAACTAACATTATGATTTTGGTTTTCATACACCACCTGCCTCCTGTTACATGCAATATGCTAGATACTGCTTGCAGTTTGCCTAATACTGCCCGATATATGCCACCAGCTTTACACCTCTTGCTACCCAGCATCTGCCACTCAGCAAGTCTCCGGATCGAGGATGCAGGAGCATTCATCGGCGCATATAGTCAAGTGAGATTGGAAGTGTCTTTTGTCCTGAGATTGAACTTGGGAGAGTCAAGCCAAGTAGGCTGGGAGTGTACTATCAAGTGCAATTAGAAGCGTACTTGAGATCATGCTGGGCAGTGTACTTGAGAGCAACTTGGAGGGGTACTTGGGAGTATTATAAGAGTGTAGCTCTTGGGAGTATACAGTTAAGCAGGCTGGGAGTGTATTATGCAGTGCAACTGGCAGTGTACTTTAGACCATACTCAGAAGTGTCATAGAGAGTGTCTTGAGAGCTTACATGTGAGCATACAAGCCAGTAGGCTGGCAGTGTACCATCGAGTGCAATTGGGAGCATCCTTAAGAGTACGCCTGGAAGGGTACTGGAGAATAAACTCAGAGGTGTACTTTGGAGTGCACTCTGATTGTAGTTGGAATAGCCTTGACAGCCTCTTTTAGAGTATTCAGTCCAGTAGACTGGGAGTGTGCAATCGAGTGCAATCAGGAGCATACTTTGCAGCAATCTTGGATGCATGCACTAAAGTTCATCTGGCAGCTTGCTTTTATGATTGTTGTATGCAATATGATGCATAGTATGTAGTGCGATGTACAGTACCCAGTGTACAAAATCACATGTAGTTTATAGTAATCTTGTTAATGCATAGGTCGATAGAACCTTATAGTATCCTATGACAAATATGCTATGCACCACCATACCCATTTCTGCTTCTCTATGAGTTACATGTCACATCAGGTCATTTTTCCCTGTGTGATAGGAGTATCTGCTGATATATGGTGAAAATGCTAAGTACCAATTGATTGTTTCCTATCATCCTCAATTACAGAATACTTCTCATGATATATGATATTTGAAGAAGTCTTAGTGAATATGACTGTCTTCATTACCCTTTTGGCATTCTGAAAAGCAGCCTGCTGGCATGGAAAAATCATCTGGACTCCACTGGTCTATGGCTGTGAAATGTTGTATTTTCCACTTGTTGTTGATAGTTGGTGTTAATTGGCAGGCACAGGATTGGGTTGTGGTAAGTTGTTGGGAGTAGACTTTGGGAGTTAGAGCAATGAGTATACACTAATTTTAGCTAATAGTGATGAAATTGTAGGAGTAGAGCATATTCTGATGAAATTAGTAAAGTATCATTCAATTGGCAGTTGCATCTTTGTGGTTTGTAATATCATACAACAGTTTTTCTGATGGTAGAGTAGAATCTCTGCCGGGCTATTTATACCAAGTTTTTCGTTTCGGAAAGAAACAGTAGACTTCTTGAAGTGATTAGTGTATTTGGTATCAACTTCCAAATTGGTGTATTTATTATTCTGCTGTTTCAGTGAATAGAATCACTGGTATTACTTATCTTCTATACAATTCTCAATGAAAGACATTAGAAGATATACATGTAATACCCATCTCAGATTTGCAATGTGTTCTAATGATATTGCTCTTTCAATACATAAATCTTGATTTCTCTGCAATAACTCATTGTATGCATCAGTAGGTATAAATTCCCTGCGACAGAACAACTCCATATTGCAGTGGATTGTGAATAGACAGTATATATAGCGAAAGATGATATACTGCTTCAGGTTGACGACTCACAGGAAATTTGTCCAGAAAAGTTACTGCAGTTCTAGAAAGGTGTAATTTAAGCTCAGTCTTAATATAGGGTCCAAGTAATAACTTCAGAAGTGTATATTTATATTCCAGATGTCCAATCATTATACTAACTGAGAAACTTACAGGTATACTTGAATAGATGAATTCCCAATACCTAATTAATTACTATTATATTATATTCCAATTACATGATAATAGAAGGAGAGTTTAAATGAATACATCATTAAATAGATATTATATAATTGAAACCTCGAGACATTGACATTCTGTTATTTGTAACACACCAAGCCACGATCACATGAATCATGGAGTATTTCTTGTTAATAATTACTCCTCTAAATAACAATCCAACGTATACAATTTAAAATAATTGCTCAATTTTTTCTACTGGCTGTATGCTATCAATGTATTATGTGAAAATAGCTGCAGGTCTGGCAAAAGGTATGACTGGTGGGTGGTGACTATTGGGCAGCAAATATGCAAACTGGGTTTGATGAAGAATACATAATGAATTTAAATTTCACCTGTGTATATCAGTGAGTGTATACAGGAAATTTGTTACAGTGACACAATTATGCCACTGATTCTGGTGATTGATAGTACACCGATTCAATTGGGATGGAGCCAGCCATTAGAATATCTTACAATAATCCGAATCATATTTGGTAGTTGAATAACTATTGGAACATCAGCCATTGTGAAGATACAGATTGTTAGCCTTCATTGAATGTGGATTTCTCACCCTGAGAAGTAGCAACCGACTAGCAATTGAATATAACAAACAAAGTGTGAATGATATGGCTTCTGATAAAAGGTATCCTCTGGATCGTATCTTTGGCATTCCTGGCCTGTTTGGGCATGGCAACTGACTCCCCACCTGCAAATAATCAGTGATGCAACCACAACTCTGTGGAGGTGGCCTGGGAGCATTATAAACTTACTTTCTTGTGTCTGGAGAGCATTTTGGCAAAAATTGATGACTGTACAGGAATGGGGTGCGGATAAAAAGGGCAGTCTTTGTTGGGAGGGATGTCTCAAGATCAGCTCCCCAAAAACTCGAAAATGGCACTGTGCAGCCCAGATGGACAACTCTGCCCATAACATCCCGAAATATCCTTCAAGCTTAGTGCTAACGACATGCTCTGAAGTGCAAAAATCATTGCACATAAGGAATTCCATCTGCAATGTGTCCGAGAGTTGAGGATCAGAGGGGGGATACCAATACCCATTGGACAGCTCTCATAGTGAACAAAGCAATTGCTTCTTAATTGCATCCACAGTCAGTGCATATTCCCTCTGGCAAATGTTACTAAGGGTTGTAGCGGACGGAAGAACTAGGTCATCGCATAATGCCTTATATGACCGTCGTAGCTCAAGATTTGATATAGCGTTCCATGGAATATGTGCCGAAACAAATCCTAACATGAGGTAGCAATTCCACGTGTCTTGGTGAAATTCGGAAGTTTCAAAGTCTTTATCTGCCAGTTTGGAACGTTTTGTCTGTCATTTCGGTCAATA
>Ga0307512_10000128_pt1 | contig 97099 bp, 107 predicted proteins | sample 14_EM_MG_FD_200267 | JGI IMG/M metagenome (GOLD analysis project Ga0307512, IMG submission 200267) | Populus trichocarpa ectomycorrhiza microbial communities from riparian zone in the Pacific Northwest, United States - 14_EM | ecosystem: Host-associated > Plants > Roots > Unclassified | place...
TAGACGACCGCCCAATTAAAATCCCTCGCTATGGCCTTTTCCAGGGTCTCATTGATGTTATCGCAGTGGAATACCCCAACCGTGCCGACAAGGGCGACATAGGAAATCGTAGGTCCGGGACTGAAAAACTCCCTAGGATATACATGGCGCACTATCCATCGTAGGGCTGTGACGTGCTGGGCCTGGCGGGTGGTTTGTATTTTCACTCGTTGGCAATCTTGCGTTGATCACACACCCCTCAGAAAAGTCTTCACTGAAGTATGCGACGCAAGGTATGCCGGTATGTCGTTGATTGTCGAAAGAAAAAAAAAATTCCTCGTAACTGGCGTAAAACAGTCGAAAGAAGGCGAGTTGCCCCAGAAGGGGGACTACCGATCGGTGTCGATGCTGAGTGGTAAAAGGACGTCTGTCAATATATCCGTAGACTAGAATACACCCATCCTGCACCTAGAGAAGCGGTACAGGACAAGCGGACACACACAAAGTCGGTGATGAAGCCAAAGTAAAACCCTGCTTTGCCCCGCGAGGGGAAAAGCTTGGCAAAACCAGGCGGAGAGGGTGGTTGTCGAAGGTGTGTGTGTGGATAATGTGGTACCGAGGCGTCTGTTTTCAATCTGGGCACATTTCGATTAAAGGGAAGTTTTCAAACTCAGATATTGAGTTGCTGGCAGCCATCATTGAGTCTCACTCGACGGTTTCAAGAATCATACTGTATATATAGATCGCCGCTTTGTAAGGCTTATGGGCTTTAGCTAGGCTGATGGAGATCATGATATCATCGGGCTGACGGTCATTCGGGACTTAGCTGGAGATGCCAGTTAAGTGCGCATGCATGCGTACAAGGCATACTCTGAATGTCGTATGTAAGAGCATACAAGCTCCCACGTATATAGACTCTATTAAAAAATAAGCTTCTGTATCATCACTATTTTAATACATACTGTAGTAGCAATCCTGTATCGCAGATTTAGATGTAACTCAAAGACCTCTAACAAAGGTACTCAACGCTTAACTTTTATTGTCTATCTGTACGCTAACTTGCGGGTGTGCTTGAGCTTCTGTTCTATTTCGGGACTTAATTCTTTCACCACTGAACTTCAGCGTTATAATACTCTTCCCACCTCTTGTCATTCTAGTAACTTCTTGAACTTCCTGCCCTCGTGATTCTCCAGATGTACCGTGCAAAATTCAAAAAAACCGAAGCTGTACATCTTTGCAATACATCTCTGCCTTCCATGCCTTCCAGCCTAGAAGAAATGTACTCTCTGAATCATTGAGGGTCTGCAACTTTAATATTAATATGAATACGTACAACAATCCCGACTTCCCTGCTCTTGCTTCAATTGGTCAAAATGCCGGAAGTTATAAGATGCGGGAATGAAGAAGCCCAGCAGAGTTCTTTCCACTCGAAACCATGGTAATTTTCCACGTGGGACTCAAATTAATGTAGTCCACAGGACAAGATATCCCGAGACTTTGTCCTAGAACTTGAGTTTGGGACTGATGAGACTATCTCTACCACAGGACGAGATATACCCGGATATTTTTGAGCCTGTTTCGAAACGGCTCGGGGCTTCGTGGATGATATCTTATGATCCGGGGTTGGGAAGCCAATAACCACCAGAGTAGAAGCCACAATTGCAGCTCCTAGTATAGCCGCCGGAACTCAGCTCTCTTCTTTCACCAGCATGATAATGACCCGACCTGGGCAGATATAGGACGCTGGGCGAAGGAAGCATCAGGACGTGCCAAACTTTCATTGAAGCATTATATTTTCTATAGTCTTGAGTTAATCTCACGAAGTCCCAGGACCTTCTCGATTCTCGTCTCGTCTCGTCTCGTAGCCAATACTAGTACTATTATATGAAGTTACTTCATACAACACTCTGAGCTTTGTTCGCCCATAGAAATCGAAGCAATGACCCCCCCCCCGCCTAGTTTGAATTAGCTAGGAAGGACACCTGCGTACGAGAATGGCAACTTCTGGATAACATTGGGATTGCAGTATTTCTCGAGGTCCTTGGATATAGCCGTGATCTTCTCGTGTAGTCGTGTCTCCCGTCAGTTTTCTCTACTATTACTAGAATATCTCCAGACCATTGATAGAGATGTTCCTCTCTTTTTTTGAGTTCTAGTGGGTCAGACTCGTCTGGGCTACACGCTCGTTTACCGATGCTGCCTTTGCTGCTGTGGTATCGAAAACGGTACCCGCCAACTTCGTTGCTATCCCAGGCGGAAGTCCGCAAGCTGAACGGAACCAAGAGGCGTCTTTATTAAGAAAAACATCAACTGCCACCTATCGAAAATTCATCGAGACTAGCACTCTTCAGCAGTAGGGCTTGAACGACTGCAGCCATACTAAATATTTAGCCCTCATCTGCCGCGGACGGTATCTTAGTCTGGCGTTACTTCTTTGTCGGATGCGATACTGTGTCTGTTAGGAACCTAGATTTCGTGCAGAATGATGCCGCAAAGAGTCACGACGGACCTTTGTTGAAGTCTCCTTTGACTTTCCGGTATGACGATGCTTTTTAAGATGATTATCTACCTACATCTAACCTAGCCTTTCCCTCTTTCAATAATTGTAACGCCTGTATTTGAGGCTAATGCTAGGTACGTGTCGCAAGGGTCTTCATTGTGGGGAACAAAACATAAGGCTAAGTAGAGCTTGAATGGAGGGGGTGATATATTTCCAGCCAGCCTCCGTTCCGACGTAAATTAAATCACCGCCAGTTACTGTCAAGGAAGACCCGAGACAGAATATCTGGTCTGAATGTTCTGATCATCGAGTTCAGGGTTTCGGGTATCCTGCTGAGGAAATCATTTCGTGAAAGCGTAGAAGACACAGGGTGTGGCATCTGTTGAAATATGGGGAGAACCGCGTGCGTGTATAAACTTAGATACGGAGAGAAGAGAGAAGGAGAAAGACGCGAGTTATATATGAGAGAGAAGTGTGCCCCTTACTACCAGCCCCGCTAGCTAGCGGTCAGCTCTATATATACATGCAACAGCATCTGTTACGATATGGGGAGAACCATGTGTATAGACTATGGTACAGAAAGAAGAGAGAAGGAGAAAGACTCGAGATATATACAGGAGGCATCAGCCCCTGCAGCAGTCACCGTGTATCAGATCTGTAACATATCTCTGGCACAAAGTACACCTGTAACAGCATCCGTTGCATGTGTACTTGCATCGTGAGTCTCAGCATCGTCTGATGTCTTGTATGAGAATGAAGACTTGTATGAAGATGGTGGCTGTATGAGGATATGTATCAGGACCAGGGTGATGCGTCTCATGTCAGATAGAGCATACGCGTACGCATATGGGAGATTGTACATATACGGGCCTTTGACCCTCGAGATAGAGAGGATTAATCAAGTTAATCAACAAGTCAAAGAAGCATACAAAGTAACAGCATCAGTGCTTAAGATATCGAGTGATATGATATGGTTGGAATGTTCCTTCCTAGATCTACTCTAAGGTTATGCAGCCCTGACAGACATTGGATGGTACGTTGATGAATAGACGGTGGTAGTAACCGCGTTAGATTACCATAGGGTCTAGTTCTGATATCATACTGCCTCTTACGTTTTGCAATAGTGGGCCAGCTTTGAACCCCCATAACCCTCCATCACAGTATGGCTCTAGGTAAAGGAAGATGTGTAATTTGACCCCATATGCTAAGATCACTGGTTCATGCCTATATAACCACACCCTTCAACCAACACATCCTTCTGGATTGTGTCCGATCTTTGACCATCCATCTCTTCATCCAGCTTCCCACCTTTGGTGCCACATACCCGTTTCACCATCACCATCTGTTTACCATGTCAGTGCCCGATATTGGCTGGGAGTCGCTAGATATCGCTTCCGACGACGAGGTGCCCCAGATTATTCAGTACGCGGATAATGGCGGGACTACAGTGTCTCCAATCGAAAGATGGTCCACCTTCCCATGGCCGAAGATGGAAGCTACACGTGAAGAGGTCCGTGAGAGAGCTACTGTTCCCTCGCGATCTAAGATGCTGCTCAACAACAAGGTCTCTTTCGACAGCTTTGCACATACCAGGAAATTCGTTCCGGTGGCTTCTTCCAATTACACTATTTATGACTCTGGTTCTGACTCTGGTTCTGACTCTGGCGCTGAGTATATCAAGGTTGATGAGAGTTAGGATTTGTCTTCTACCGGGTGAGTGTGTCGAGTGCTAACGTGTGCTCATAGCAAGTGAGGTAGCTGAACCACATATCTTCGAGGAGCGCTTGAAGTGTCACGTTGATAGTGCTCGGTACTCCTTTAATGATTCATATGTCGACGATAATGACGATAACCGTCCTATTGGTATTACGGATAGATTGCAGGCCCGCCATAAAACTCAGTATGTGGATCCAGCAGACATTCTCAACGACAGTAGTATCTTTTCACCACACTTTGCTGCCATCGAATCTCCTGAAGGCTCAGTTCATGGACAGCTTCGGGGTATCGACACTCTAGCCAACGGGGCAGCAGTGGATACGTACGTTGAGAGGATATTTGGTAGGTCTTACTCATTACCAGCCCATTTATTACAGCCTGTTACTCACGAGCAGTACGCAGATTACCCTGAGCTTGCACGAAGTCCGAGTCCTGGAATAGATGGATCAGTAACCAAAGATGAGCCAACCAGACCTATATCGCCTGAACCGACTGATATTCATCCGAGCGCTCCAGCAAAGAACGACGATTTAGACACAGAGAGTAAATCGTTGACTAGACCCAAACTCAAACTGTTCCATACACCGGAATCTTCCGCCATTAATGCCTTTGATGACCCATTGCATTCTTCAGGTGATAAGCTGGAACAGAATTATCTAGGGTCACACCTTTCAGATGCATCGACTCTAATTCCGACATTCCCACAGGCTCGAAGGCGCTGTGGACCAGCCAACAATGCCAGAAGTGGGGTTCCGAACAGTAGCAGTGTCCCAGTACAGGAGCCGAACTATGACCGACCAAAGACACCTACAACTAGTGAAATTCACCATACGGACGTTTTTCTTCAATCTCCCGACAACAACTATCGCTTTCCCACAAAACAAAGCGACTATAGCATTACCCTCTCGCCACACAGGAACTCCATTTACATTATGGAGAGACGGCATTGTAATCATTCCATTGATAAGGAAATTTCATGCTTCCCTGACTCTTTGGGGTCTTCCAGACGTAGCTTTGGCGGTGAGAGTGAGCCTAAAGAGCGCCGTTGGATTTCCCGTAGGGTATTGGACCGTGGTTCGGCTTCTAGACGCTTTTCGGTCGATTTGGACACTTTAAAAGGTCCCGCAACTGAGGCGGACAACGCTAGGATGGATATCACACCAAAGGCTGAGGTTGAGACGCAGCTAGAATCTTTGAAACGGAGGATTGCAATTTCTTTTCCTGCGGTTGCAAACGAAGTGAGCAAAGCTGGCTCACTCCAAATTGAGCATACCCCGAAGACGGAACCAATGATTGAATGTAAGAAAGATCTCTCCCGAATTGGTTGGATGAACGCTAACTAATACATCATGTGTAGCCTCGTCGAAAATTGTCGCATCGAAGGAGATGTGTCCACCAAAGGTTTTTCCCCTAAGGCAGAGGAATAAAGTTGGGAGCCAAGATTTTTACATTATTCAGGGTATGAAAGCGCAAACCGCTGCCTTCAAAAGCACTCCCGTTAACCGGGAATATGAATGGAGTAAGGACCAGTTTGTCCAGATGGAACGCATCCCAGCTCAATTGATGCAGGTTAAGTGTAGGCTATTCCATTTGCCTTGTCAATGAAAGGCTGCTGATCTCGTATAGCTGTCTTAGACGCTGGTTACACTACCACGGAGTGCGCTATAATGAGAGTTCAAGGGCTTGAAGTTATGGGGAAAAGCTTCTCTGATTTTACGGCGAAGGAAATGATGACCCATCCTACTAAGTATGAGCAAACGGAAGCTACCAAAATAGCCAAAGTTACACCCCAAAACAAAACTTCTGGAAAGGGACCCACAGCGCCTATCAAGGTTCAGTATGGTGAAGCGATGGTGACTGAAGCTATAGTTGAAGAGAAGCCTGCTATCTCAGAAAGCAAGGGAAAGGGTAAGATGGAGATGAATATCCCATCCACTGAGGACGAAGGACACCGAGTCGGACAAAACTACCGTCGTACTATGGGAGGACCGACAGCTCCTATCTCTCAGAAGGTGAACAATGTCAAGCGTCAGGAAGAGAAACCCTATCTCAGCGTTCAGCAAAGTGCGGCAAACTTTTGTGGGATGGGTCGAACTTCTGATGTCGAAGAGCCTAAATTTGGGCTAGGATACAAGGAATGGGCAAAAAGAAAACGGTTGTCTGGACCAATATTTATACCTTCCAAGGAAACTGTTGAGGCCTGGCAGAATAACGTTGGAACGAACAAGAAGTACCTTAAAGCCCCGGAGCCAACGTGGGTTACCACAAACAAGAACAAAGCTGGTAAGGCTCCTGCCAAAGAGAACGTGGTTCTTGTCAAAGAGACGAGGGGGATCACCTGGCCCCAGTTCTTCATCATTGTCATGATTGCCGCTAGCATCAATTATTTCTTCATGACAGGCCATACCCTTTGGGAACCCACGACCTCTGTTACCGATCATATCGCAACTGTTACCCCTTCGGGTCAACAGCACCAATCGACTGAAGAAATCAACGGACCCACATCCACCGAAACCAGTACCACACTCACAGCAATGCCAATCATTACTGGTGACTGTGTAGGATACATCCTGGCGGGCAGCAACGAACCAACCATAATGGCTGATCCGAATAATCACGCAGAGTGCCTCCAAGCGGTCAAGTTTATGGAAGCAGAAGAAAAACGCCGCAGAGGACCTAGGTACTCGTGAGGCCGATGGTGGTGTTCAGTACCTTGACTTACAATAGTACGACGAGAAACAAACGTCGAGGAAGGGGTCTTAACTCAGACGTATGGGTTCGAGATTGCTTTGCAGGCACATACTTGTGTATATTGAATGAAAATATCAAGCTTGTCTTAGTCCCGTATAATAGTAGCTGCTGTGAGTTCATGACTTGTTGCGTTGTTGCTGGTTGACGCGTGATGGGAACGCTGGGCTGAGAAACGAATCATGTGTGATACAAATCTCGGTCCAAAAGTCCGCCAGTACTAAATAATAGAGAGAGATCTTATCCGGCTATATATGTCTCTATATTCTGCGGCGTCCGGACTTTGTAGAAAATAACCACAAATAATGATAATGTTACATATCCTGTGGCGAGTGACTCAGAGTGGCAAGTGGCGAAGCATCAAAGTTTTCTCTCATAATTCTCTGTATATAAATCGAGTCTTTCTCCTTCTCTGCTTCTCTTCACTATATCATAGAATCAACACACGGTTCTCCCCTAAGTACTATAGTAACAGATAAACACAATGCGAAGTGAGTGAGATTCCATGAGATTTGATTGACGTTGATGTTTAATATCCTTTAACTTCCTGATTGTTTTTAGGCTTTCCTTATGGAACTAATACGGAGGAGTAGGAGGAGACCCACTATGATGTGCACCTCGTATTCCTCCATTGCTTAAGCTCCGTCACGTACCACACGAGTAGTAGTAGATTGTAGGGCCGTACCTCTTGAGCTATTTTAGAGAAAATCATCTGGCCTAAATTCAAGTACTGTACTGCTTACTGTGGTATGGATACCTGTAGGTGCTGATAGGGGTTTTCCTATCGGACAGTCGTTTCTCACTGCTTTTAGATAATAGGACATAGTAATGATAGCGGTAAATCTTAAGAGAAAGGGGTACAGGGGAGAAGGATGTGGAGGAAAAGGTGCAGGAGGTGTTGGACATGTAGCGGGGATTGCGAAGTGCAGCCGGACAGATGACCCTGCGGGGGACGTCCGGACAAGAATTGCTGCCATTCAGCTTTTTAGATAGTTCAGTGCAGACAGTCTTTAACCTACTGGACACTGGCCTCTTGACACTGACAAGCACATATAACTTGTCGGATGGACACCCCCTTCTGACTGCTGACGTCCGGACCTAAGTGAGTAGCTCAGTACTTTTCGTTAGCTGTCGCCTAAATACCCCTAGCCCTCAAATCACGAGAACCATGAACTTTTAGGTGTGTAAAACAGAATTTTATTTGTGAACAAGTGGAGGGAAGCCTGAGCTAAGATCTCTGTGATAGCTCATAATTTCGGCGTGGACTTTTAAGACCTTCCAATGGTCGACGCATTACACCAGAGATGTTTCCGAATCGGCCCACTCGGACGCCTCCTACTTATAAGGATCTCCAAACTTCTGAATATCTCTTTGTAGTTTGAACTCAATTTGGCAATCCTACAAGAGCATATTTGATAGCCTCCATAATTGTGGCTAGAAAGTTCAAAACTCGGTTTGCAGTTTTAGAGTCGCGACAGTAGTAATGTGCCCAGTGCAACAATTAACATCTTCGAGGCTTGCTCCACCCACAATCAGAGTTCTTTCTATTCCCGGGTCTTCTCGTGTCTGTGGGCTGGATTTCGGGTGTATTTCAATTCCCTAATAGGCATCTCTGTATGGCTTTTATGAATCCACTTATTGCACTTTGCTGTATCATGGCAAACCCCACTCCTTCTAAGTAACACGCCTCTCCCGTGCCCAGTGTGGAAGCGAGAACAGGACTAACCGATCCTAAAGTCTTGCAATCACTTGCTTCCCATGCAGACATGTTCCAACTTCAATCTCACCGAAAGTATGACTTCGTAGGAGACAAAAGCCCACCCCTAGCAAGACCTCGACTAGAAGGCTGCTATTACCTTCCTCAGACTTGGTGTGTATGGTAGCAGCGTTATTTTTTGAGCATGGGTGCTACCCATCAAGAAATAGATTTCCGCTCAGTCCACACCACACTAGTATGAGCGGGTGACCGCGTCTATATCAACAAATGTCCCATGGAGATACTCATGAAGACCGAATATTCTACCCGGTCACTATCGTCAGTGACCAAAGGTCGCCGTACATGTACTTCGTTCAGTTTCGACGTCCAAACGAATACAGTCTTTGGCGAGTTGATTTATTATTGACTCTTCGCTGTCGCTTCATCCACCGTCAATTTTCAAGCATGTCTACGAGAGAAATGCAGATTGAATTTGTCAGAAAGCCCTCTTTTTCAGACGTTTTGTTTGTTGCTTGCTGTCTCCTGATGTCACCAGTAATGGCAATCCGCGGAGAACCTTGAATGAAGTATGGCTTGGCGTTACGTACTGATAATTGGGCTACACAGAATGTTCCCTTTATTGCGGACTCCTTTACCTCGCGTCTTCTCTTCACCTCGCAAACTTTTTCGATACTGGTGGTGTTGATGCAGAGGTCGATTCTGTGCGGAGGCGTTGATATTGGATGGCATCTCCATCTGGACACTTTGGGCCGCAAACACACCATAGCGAAAGAAGCAGCATCAAACACTTCGGCAATCGGTTTATTCGAATCACGGATTCTGACCTCTCAAGAAAGTAAGTCAGGTTTGAATACCACAACCCATTATATAACCGAAATTAATAAGAAAGACATTACACATAAAAAACCCCACTACGCACTCAGATCCTCTCGTTACGGTGACTGAGCGACATCTCCCACCCGTATGGTACAACCATCCCAACTGTCCCCATTCATAAGGCATTAAACTCTGATCCACCATTCTAGACTACTGACTCAATTGCGCTTTCGGAACGGGGCGTATCCATGAAACAGCAAGATTTACCGCAACCATTATCAGGCCGGAGATCCAGATGGAGCGTCCATACATGACACCGTTGTACCTGAAGATAATAGCAAAGATAACACCTCCGAAATTTCCTGCTGCACCGACGATCCCGGAGAGGATACCTGTAGTCCCCTGTCAGAATATGAAGCCTTGATTCAACTGGATGTAAACATACCATTGGCATGAGGAAAAGCATGAGGGACAACTGCAAAGTTCGCACCATTGGCAGCATCCATGAAGAACGCCAGGCAAGCCACAAGACCTATCATTGTCGAGTGGTCGTGGGAGTTAAGGATTCCAATGCAAATACACATGCAGCCCATCACAACACCAACGAATATAAGCCAGAACTTCTTGGCTATTACAGATCCCTTGGTTGCGCGATATATAATGTCTGGGTGAGAGGATAGTTAGCTTGCGTAACAGTTTGGGGGGGCTAAGAGCGCACCTGCAATGATCCCGCCTGCTGGACGGAAGAAGACGTTCAGGAGACCAAACATTGCGGCCCTAAAAGTTCGACTTGTCAGCTTGTGTCAGCCTCAAAAAAAGGAGTTGGATTTATACCATCGACCAGAATTGGTTTGCCCTAGCTCCGGGAAATTTTTTGCATAATATGCACCAAGAATACTGTTGATTGCCAATTCGCCACCGAAGGAGCATGCGTATGGTGCAGCTAGCAGTAAGGCCTGAAGACTGAATATAACACTCACACCCTCCATAAAGGTCGGCGATTGGATGATCTCGCTCTCGGCAATCTTTTCAATTCTTTCGGCCTCAATATTGGTTTTGGTTTTGCGGGCTTCGAGGTCTTTTTCATTCACAACGAAGCTACCGCTTCCTGACTCGTTATCGGCGGTTGGTAGGTCTGTGATATGTCCAGTTGCGTCGACAATCTTGCCCTCGTTCATGGCCTGATGTGCGGACTCCATTGCGTGAAGATGGCGCTCGGACCATGGGCCTGTTGGAGTGTCCTCGCAAAGGAAGATCATACCCAAGGCAGTCGCAGTAATTAGGATGAACGGGACGATGAAGGAGACTCGCCAAGCAACATGAGGGGTTAAGTTCTGCTTCTGGACGAGGGAGTCGAAGATTGCAGGCATAATGAAGTAGGTAATACCCCCCCCTGCGTTTCCGATACCTGCCATCAAGGCGTTTGCAGTTCCCACTACACTTTTATCAAACATCCCGGTACTCCATACCTGGCAAGGAACAAATGAGGCACCCAGGATGCCGACAAAAAATCTGAGGATGAGCAATCCCCTTGCATCGGTAACAGTTCCAGCGAGTGCTGTGGGGATTGCACCTGTAAGGAGGACACCTACCAAGTCGCCGTCAGTACTCGATAAGCGTATGTAGATGAATCAAACGTACCAGCAAATACATATCGAGGACCAAAGCGGTCGCAAAGTGGGCCAGTAACTAGCCGAACGATACAACTATTCTATAGGTAAGCGCCACTCATGACATCGATTGAGCGTCCCCAGACTTACGTTGCAACCAATGCCATGATATTTGAGTTGCCAATTTCTTTCTGAGAAAGATGCAAGTCTTTTTTGATAGTTTTCGTGAGCTAACACGAGTCAGATTAAATCACAACAATGTGGGTATACGCGACTTACTAGTGGAGGAAACGCATACCAAGATAGGAACGCTATCATAAACCCGAATGTCGAGAAGAAGAACGTTCGGCCATATTTGTTTATCGGGTTGAGGACTGGCACTGAGAGTGCTTTCTTATTGACTGGATTAACGGCAGGAGCCTTCCAGAGGACACTGAGATGCATTGTTTATGCGGTTCGTAAAGAGAGGCCTTCGACTTGGATGGCTGGGTTTGAGATGGGATGGAACTGTGGTCGATGTCGACTGTTTCACTGAATCGTCGCCTATGGGCTCAAGTATACCGAGAGATATTCTCTGGGGTTTGCGGTCGAACTTATACTTCGGAGGAAAATACAGCAGATAATGAATCGGGTCCCCAAGGGAGTGGTGAAGGATTTTCTGGGAGAGTAGCCAACTGCAAAAGCAAGCTCGGAAGTAAGGGATACTGCCCGATATCTGTGTTTCACTTGGTCGATTCGTATCAGAAACCCTATTCCAGATGATCGACATACGCCCAACTGATAGCAATTCTATCTTTCGGTAAGGTGCCTCCACCTACTTAGTCGGCCCGGCCTCTCGGCTCTGATTTTTGCTCTTGTGGCGCTAGTGTATATTTCTCATGCAAGTCTTCTTCGGGTGCTCGTGAAGCTGAGGTAGGCCGTCGCAAGGTTTCTCCGCGGACTTCGATACTATGTAGAACTGGCGTCGCATACGACACATGGCGGAAGAAAATATGTTTGGAGAGGTGTACCCTCTGAGGCGCCTAATTAAGCCAAGGATTATAAGCCTGGGTGATTGGTGAAATTTGCACACACCAGCCCTAATTTGTACCTGTTCGGTTATTCTAGTGTAGCATGTAGAGTAGATCTAATCCTGATTGCGTGGGATGAGTAGATAACGATTTAATCTCAGCGGAAGTCGTTGGTAACTCCCGTAACGACTTCTTTTCCGCGGAATAACTTGCTGAAAAAAGGATCATACATCCTCCTACGTCGAAAAATATGCCTGCTTTAGGCTTCTCTGGGCTTACGTTGTGCATGGCTGAGCCCTTGCCACCGAACGTGTCAATATCAGTAATTCTGGCTCCGCGGGTCCGAATCGGCACTTGATGTCTCCCAGGAGCAGCGCTGCAAAAGTCTGGCCTAAAGTGAGCAAGAGATGGGGGTATCCAACAGCTTGGAGTGACTAGTATTATGCTAAGCCAGTGATGTTGAATTTTATGGCAATAGTCCCACAACCCGATCCCGGACCTAGAGGACGATTTCGCTTTTACCTAAAACTTAACTACAGATAATAAATCCTGAAAGAAGCCTCCTCGTCTCCCCGCGTGTTTATTTGTATACCTCTCAATTGAGCCTAGCATCAGCGACCTCAAGAGATACCTCTACATTCTACCTTTCATTGTATCTTCAAGTCTGGAAGTCGAGAGTAAACATAGACAACATCAACATCCCTACCTGAGGATTCGATCTACCTGAGGATTTGGTGTCTCTTTTTGACACGGCACAACATGTCGACAACAATCACATACACAGAAGGAGCCAGCAGAGCAGAGACGGCTTTTCCTCCAACTCCTCCACGATCTGACAAAGGGGAGTCGGACTCCGTGCATTCAGTAACTACTGTGCTGGCCGAAAAGCGCAGTGCGTTCGGCCTCAGTAGGAGCGTATTGGATGCATTTTTGTTGCAATTCTGGCCTAGTTTCGATCATTTAGGACGTGTCAGCCCGTCAAGGTTCAACCTTTTCGCCAAGTACAACACATTAGTAGAAGAAAATGAGGAGGAAGAAGCAGATGGTAGTATGGATATTCCATTACCACCACCGTCTACAAACCCTACAGAGGTGCTAGATATCGATGCAAAAACGCCTGATTTCCATGTGTCACGAGATCCTAGGATGGTGCGGTTGACTGGAGTTCATCCGTTCAATGTTGAAGCACCACTGTCGACACTCTTTGACCAAGGTATGTATCATCCATTGTACAAATATGTTCAATATAAAAACTGACAGCACTCAAGGATTTCTCACGCCCCCAGGGCTCTTCTATGTCCGCAATCATGGTGCTGTACCAAAGGTGTTGGATGAGGAGATTCCAGACTGGGAAATCTCCATCGAGGGCTTAGTGGAAAATCCAATAACCATTACCTTCAAGCAGATCCACGAAGAATTCGAACAGGTCACGTTACCCATTACCCTCGTATGTGCGGGAAACCGGAGGAAGGAACAGAACCAAGTACGCAAGTCTCAGGGCTTCTCATGGGGTGCCGCAGGTGTATCGACAAGTCTTTTCACTGGGCCAATGCTGGCAGATGTTATCAAAAAGGCAAAGCCCTCGAAGAAGGCACGGTACCTGTGTATGGAGGGCGCAGATCAGTTGGTAAGCTGTCCTGCCATATGACATTCAACAAGGCTAATGATATCAAAGCCAAACGGTAACTATGGAACTTCAATAAAGCTCAGCTGGGTCCTCACCCGTGAGCGCGGCATAATGCTCGCCCACAAACAGAACGGGATTCCATTAACCCCAGATCATGGTCGACCAATTCGCGTCGTAATTCCATGCATGATCGGTGGTAGAAGTGCAAGTCCCCCTTCCAATAAAAAAACCTTCAGGATTTAAACTAAACGTTTCGACTATAGGTGAAATGGTTGAAGCGTATCATCCTCTCCGATAAACCATCGGACAACTGGTACCACAAGTACGATAACCGCGTGCTCCCAACCATGGTGACCCCGGAAATGTCGAAGCTGGACGATAAATGGTGGAATGATGAGCGTTACGCTATTTATGATCTCTCAGTCAACTCTGCGATTGTATACCCAGCAAATAACGAGACGCTTGCCCTTGGGGAAAGTTCCCCGCCATTTTACAAAATCAGAGGATATGCATATTCGGGTGGTATGCGACGGGTTACCCGTGTAGAGGTTTCTTTGGATAAGGGAAATACGTGGGAGCTCGCCGATATTAATTATCCTGAGGATCTCTACCGGGAAACCGAGCGGAAACTCTACGGCGGACGTATCGATATGGCATCCAAAGATGCGTGCTATTGCTGGTGCTTCTGGGAGCTTTCTATTGCAGTAGAAAGGCTGGTAAAGGCTGAGGATGTTGTCGTCAGGGCTATGGATGAAAGCATGTCGATTCAGCCTAGGGATATGTAAGTCTTAGCCTCCCATTTTGCCTCAGAACAGATGTTGATGGTTTGTAGGTACTGGAGTGTATTGGGTATGATGCAGAATTCTTGGTTTCGGGTTGCTATCCGGAAAGAGGATGGAAAACTGCGATTTGAACATCCGACACTACCGGCTCTGCAGGCTGGGGGGTGGATGGACAGAGTCAAGAAGGAAGGGGGGGACTTCAAGAATGGAAACTGGGGAGAGAAGATCGCCGGTCATATTGAAGACTCCAGCACTGCACCCATCACTGCGCCAGTGAAAGAAGTCAAAATGACAAATGACAATGTTTCACGCACCATTGAGATTGAAGAGCTGAGAGCACACGACAGCGAGGAGCAACCTTGGTTCGTGGTAAATGGCGAGGTGTACGATGGTACTGCTTTCCTTAAGGGGCACCCGGGAGGAGCACAGAGCATCATTTCGGCTGCTGGACAAGACGCCACCGACGAGTTCGTGGGAATTCGTATGTATCATGTCCACTTATCATTATTTTCACGGATGATTAACCCTCTCTAGATTCTGAATCTGCGAAAGCCATGATGCCAGAGCATCACATTGGCACGCTTAGCCCCGCCTCTGTCCTGGCTCTCAAAAACACCCCCGAACCCGGCGCCAGTAACATAACCTCTTCGCCCGACGCCCCATTTCTCAACCCCAGAGCGTGGAGCACCGCTACTCTCGTCTCAAAAAAATCTGTTTCCTGGGACACGAGAATCTTTACCTTCACTATGAACCACGACACACAGCCCCTCGGCCTCCCCGTTGGCCAACACCTCATGATCAAGCTCAAAAATACAGCAACAAACGAAGTTATTGTACGCCCATACACACCACTCTCCTCAAGCGAGGCGGTTGGAACAATTGACGTACTGGTGAAAATCTACTTCGACAGTCCGGAAACTAATACCAAGGGAGGGAAAATGACGTTAGCTTTGGATGCTTTACGTACCGCTTACCTCTCCCCCCACTCTAAAAGTACATGGCTAATGAAAAGCAGCACTATACCAGAAGGTAGACTTCAAAGGACCAATTGGAAAATTCATGTATCTCGGCTGCGGCCGAATTTCTCTAGAGGGTATCGAACGCAATGTGAAGTCCATAAGGATGATCTGTGCGGGCTCCGGCATCACGCCAATACTGGCTGTTCTCAGTGCTATCATGGAGGATAAGGAGGATCCGACAACTTGTGTGGTACTTGATGGGAACAGGGAGGAGGGCGATATACTTTGCAGGGACCAGGTTGATACCCTTACAGAGCAGAATCAAGATAGGCTGAAATTGGTGCACACACTTTCCAAACCTAGTAAGGGGTGGACGGGGAGGAGGGGTAGGGTTGACGAGGCCCTAATTAGAGAGGAGGGGAGGGGAGGTGATCTATGGTTGGTTTGTGGTCCCGAGGGGTTGGAGAGGGAAGTCAAACGGATATTGAGTGTGATGGAGGTAGCGGATGAAAATGTGGTGTTCTTTTGATGCGGTTTGCATTTATAGATTAATGATTCACAAGCAAATATGTATGTACATAGGATAATTTCCAGTAGCGAGCTGGCATAAAAAGAAGGTCTATTTTGCACCTATTATGCTCGCGGTTATTTCCTCCCTAAAGATACGCTATACGCCTCGTAACTGTCCAGTGATTACTCCAGTAAGTATCTACTGGGACTATACCAGGCAGCCAGATGGACGTTAACGTTATTTGTCATGGAGTCTCTCCGTTTGTTATTTTTGGTCATCAGGGTCTATTCGACGACTAAAGGCCAGCTGTCATCGAGATAAACTCCTTGGTACTGATAAGGTGCAAAATATAGAGACCCACGCGTGGATCACACGCTATTTCCAAACGCCCAGTACCGTGGATTAGCCGTAGATCTTAACGGGGTCTAATATCTAGGATAGGGGGCCAACGGTCACTAATAGAGTATAGTTTCTCGAGTCTCGCTTCAACCCTACCCGCTAGATATCCGAAGACATGATCCTGTCAATTTTGCAGCCTGCTCGATCTCGGGATCTGCAATTTTGAGAGGCCCGTCTGCTCGGTACAGTATATTGATAACTATGACCGAGTGATTGAGCATGATCTCATCATCAAATCTAAACTTTGCAGGATAACTCAACGAAACCCCACCCATCCCATAGAAATCACACTCTATACGATGTTTTCCTTCCCCCCACATTTCCAGATCCGATTGCCCTCAGACGTCAAGAAGTGTTTGTCCCGAATACCCAAAACCTTCAGCTCTCGAATATCCAAACAGTTCAGCGCCCCCACACGGAACAATTGTCTGGACTGTGCATGTGGCAAATACGTTGTGTGCGTGATATCCCCATCAGAAACTCTTCGTTTCCCATGCCCATCTAGAATCGATGTCGGAAAAGATCTCCGCGGTAATGTCAGATCACGTTTAAGAAATCGGCCTATCTACCCCCACGACACGGAAGAAAGGGAAAAACCTCTTATCCGAGGGCTGGTTCCGCGCACCTTCTACTTTCCAGCGGCCGCGGAGAACTTCCAGCGCACGCCGCGTTGTATAGAGGGCACAAGAGATAGATCGCCCGCAAGGATTCTTGGCTGCGATAACAAAATTTCCGAGTGATAAGCGACCACACCGGGGAGAGCCAATCAGATTGCGCGGTTTTTGCTGCTCGTGTGCAGCGGCAGATATCGTCAAGAGAACAAATCTTAGTGCACCCTGTAACGGGTACTTAAGGTGGGGAGGATCGGGCGGGGTGGTAGTGGCAATGCCGATTCTCGGGAAATACTTGAATAGCGGAGTGGTTTCCGCGGATCATCTTCCATGGATTTGATATTTCTAACTGTCAAATGGGTGTCTCTGCACGCAGGCCTATTAACAAAACTTGATTCTGGCGTTGTTTCTCCAGTCGGGCGGCGTAAAGAAAATTCAGTGTGAAGGAGGGACTTATATGCGCCTTGTTTACCTGTCCTGTCTGCTAGCCATTAATTCCTAACCTTCGGACGGAGGACTTGATACCACGTTTTGGTTTGTCTCCAACAGCAACCTTATAAGAGTCCAAAACCGCAGCCATGGGGAATATTCAAACTGAATCCGACCTAACCCTCGATCCCGAGTCCGTCGTACCCGGCGCTCCCAAGGACCGGAGACGAATAGTGATAGTAGGGTTTGGGATGGTAGCCACGGCGTTCGCAGAGAAAATATTAAAGCTCGATCCTACATGCTCCATAACTGTGATTGGCGAAGAACCTCACCTCGCATACAATCGTGTTGGTCTCACATCATTCTTTGAGCACCGGCGGATAGAGGAATTATATCTTAATCCTAAAGAATGGGTATGTATCTCCCGGGAATCCAACTTCTTAATGCCGCTAACCTTTGCACAGTACGAAGCTCAACCGCAACTCCACCATCAAGTATCCACCCGCGTCCAACAGATCATCCCGGAAACGAAAGAAGTCGTAACATCCACTGGCGCACGGATTCCCTACGATATCCTTGTTCTCTGCACCGGTTCCAATGCCGTCGTTCCTCAGGACACCCCTGGCCACGATGCAAAAGAGGGAGTGTTTGTGTATCGCAAGCACGAGGATTTGGAACGCCTCATTACCTTCGCAACGGAACGCGTGAAAGGAAGTATAGGTCTAGTTGTCGGTGGTGGACTTCTAGGTCTGGAGGCCGCTAAGGCCATGATGGATCTAAACGAATTCGGGAGTGTGAAATTGGTAGATAAGAACCCGTGGGTACTTTCGAGACAGTTAGATAGAGACGCCGGGTTGTTGGTGATAGATAAAGTGGAAGAGCTGGGATTGGAGGTGATGAAGTGCCACCGGATAAAAGCCATCAATCTTGATGAAGAGAAGAGGGTAAAGAGTGTGACATTTATGGATGGGAAAGAGCTAGAATGCTCGTCCATCTGCTTCGCGGTAAGTTTGACCTCGCTCTGGGAGAAGGAAAGGAAGGAACCTGACACATTTTAGATCGGTATCCAACCAAGAGATGAGCTGGCTGCATCCGCAGGAATTAAGACCGCACCGAGAGGTGGATTCATAATCGACAAGCACCTAGAAACGAACATACCGGGAATTTATGCCATAGGAGAGGCCGCATCGTGGGATAACCAGACATTTGGCCTCATCGCTCCAGGAGTGGAGATGGCAGACGTCCTCGCCTTCAACCTCTGCCAGTCAACGCTTTTCAACCCCTCCGGCCAGCCTCCGCGATCATTCCGACGCCCCGACTTATCAACGAAGCTGAAGCTGCTGGGTGTAAACGTAGCATCGTTTGGAGACTACTTCGCAGATCGTGATGGTCCGCAGGAGGCGACAGAAAGCCCGGGGATCAAGGCACTGAGCTATAAAGATCCGTTTGAGGCGGTCTATAAGAAGTACTTATTTACTGCGGATGGAAAGTATCTTGTTGGAGGCATGATTATCGGCGATATGAAGGACTATATCAAACTTGTTGGAATGGCGAAAAGCAGGAAACCGCTAGAAGTACCACCATCCAGATTTATTTTGGGCGCGAAAGAGGACGGCGAAGACGATAATCCCAATGATTTGTTTGTCTTCGCCGTATTGAGGGCTCTGACTTCAGCTAACCACGGTATAGGCCAGATGACACACAAGTCTGCTCATGCCATAACGTAACCAAAGGAGACATCAGTAAGGTTGTCAAAGAGGGAACCTGCAAGAGCATTGGAGAGGTAAAATCGTGCACAAAAGCTGGTGCTGGGTGCGGAGGTTAGTAATTATTACACATCCACCATCGCAGATTGCTGACCATTTGACAGGATGTATTCCACTCGTGCAGCAGATATTTAATGCAGAGATGAAGGCCATGGGTGCGGAGGTTAAGAATTATCGTACGTTTATTTATATTGTCCATCCACTTAGCAGTAACTAATTTTTGTCTGATATCCAGTATGCCCCCATTTCGAATATTCGCGTGTCGATATTTTCAACATCATAACCGTCAAGAGATTAACAACATTCGACGAAGTCATGAAGGAATGCGGTAAAAACCCCGACTCGCTGGGCTGTGAGGTCTGCAAACCCACTTTGGGTTCCATCTTTGCCTCGCTGTACAACCGGCACATCATGGGTCCGCAAGATATGGGTCTGCAAGACACGAACGACAGGTTCCTGGCGAATATCCAGCGCAATGGATCTTTCTCGGTTATTCCTCGCGTTTACGGTGGTGAAATAACCCCGGACAAGTTGATAGTTATTGGGTCGGTAGCAAAGAAGTAAAAACCCTAACCCCACACACTACTCCAATCCACCTCACTGACTTTCATAGATATAATCTGTATTGCAAAATCACTGGAGGCCAACGCATCGACATGTTTGGTGCAAAGAAACAAGATTTAGTCGACATCTGGTCGGCACTTGTAGATGCAGGGATGGAAAGTGGTCACGCATATGCCAAAAGCTTGAGAACAGTGAAGGTAACCAAACCCGTCCAAAAGTGCCTCTGATATTGTCTGACACTGAACAATAGAGTTGCGTTGGTACTACATGGTGTCGATTTGGTATTGGCGATTCCGTTGGCATGGCTATTCGTCTCGAAGAGCGCTACAGATCCATCCGCTCCCCGCACAAACTGAAGGGCGCCGTTTCAGGTTGTGTGCGTGAATGTGCCGAAGCTCAGTAAGGAACCAATGCTCCAGCTACTCCGCAATACTAACACTAACACCTTTGTGTAGAAACAAAGACTTTGGGTTAATAGCCACAGAGAACGGCTTCAACATCTTCGTGGGCGGGAACGGTGGTTCAAAACCTCGGCATTCCGATTTACTTATTAAAGACTGCCCCATCGAGCAAGTAGTTCCCATAATTGACCGATATCTTATGTTTTATATCCGCACCGCCGACAGGCTTCAGCGGACAGCGCGTTGGATCGAGAATCTTCCGGGTGGAGTTAATTATCTACGTCAAGTAATTGTCGATGACAGTCTTGGAATCTGTGCAGAGCTCGAAAAAGAGGTTTGATTTGCTTTTATGCCCTCAATCTGTCCACCTAAAGCTGACCTTGGCATTATTTTAGATGGATTCACTCGTCGGGAAGTACTTTTGCGAATGGACGGAGGTGGTAAAGAACCCTGAGCGCCGGAAAGCGTTTCAGCAATTTGCAAACACTGGCGAAACCCTCGAGAATGTGGAAATCATCAAAGAGAGGAACCAGAGCCGACCGACATATTGGCCTAAAGATTCCCCGGCCAAAGAAGACTTCAAAGGAACCAAATGGACATCGCTGTCCTGGCAGCCCATCATCAAGGCATCTCATTTCGGCGATAGCAATGTTCCCAATGGAACGAGCGCAGCAATCAAGCGTGGTGATACCCAACTTGCCATCTTCAAAGTCCGTGGAAAGTACTATGCCACCCAACAAATGTGTCCACACAAACGTGCTTTTATCCTTTCCGATGGCCTAATTGGCGACGACGAGAAGGGCAATATGTGGGTTTCGTGCCCGTACCACAAACGCAACTATGAGTTGAAAGGAGAGTCGCCGGGCTCTTGCAAAAATGACGACGAATTGAACATTGCTACCTTTGAGGTAGAGGAGAGAGACGACGGGTGGGTGTATTTGAAGTTGCCGCCAGTGGAAGAGCTCGATGAAAGGCTAGGGACCAAGAAGTGGATGGTTAAGAAAGAAGAGACGGAGAGTCCATTCCAGGGTATCGATGGACTTTTGAAAGGTCGGAAATCGAAGAGAGCAGCTGGCTCCAGTTCACCAGAGCGCAAACCAACTCTCCAACAGGCGGTGGCGGTTGGTGGAGGGTGTGGAGGAGATAAGACTGGTTTAGATTGGTGATTTTTGATGTTCCTTTGTTCCATTATTCCTTTGACTCGGCGTTAGAGAGAGTTCTTAGTGTATATAGTGTATTGAAATTGCTCAAGTGGGTCGAAGTGGAGTATTTAGACGTAGCAAGCACGTGATTAATCGAGTGAGAACGCGTGGTACGCGGTGAGAGGACGGGTAGAAGTGCCGAGTCTGACAAAGTTTCATTGCACTCTTAGTGTTTGGTATTTGCGCCAGTGAGATTGCTGCATTCATGCACGTTGGACTAGTACTGTTCATGTGGACTCGTGGCTGTCACGAACGACCTGGAATTCGAGACAGATGATTTGGTAGTCTGACAGTCTGACATTGACAAATGATCATCCCCTTGACTATGCAGTGGAACCGGCGCAAATGTCGCTCATCAGAAAAAACAATACAAACAACAAATAGAGCGAGGGAGCAAGGCAGTGAGTGCGGTGTTAGCGGTGAGCACTGAGGATGAGGGGTGAGGAGGGTGGCATGTGGAAGGCCATCGGTTGGTACATGCTTCTACATGCAAGGGTATGCCGGCTGCCGCGCTATAGCAAGCGTCTCAAGCGCACTGTTACGTCGTTTGCCCCTCCGGATTTTTTATGACCAGCAAGGTACCGAACTCACTTGATGCCCTCAGCAACCACCATCACCACCACCACTTATACCAGCTTCATATTATCATCTTATCCACTCTGACATCTTTACCTATATATCAAAAAGCCTCAGCTCGACGCTTTTCACATCTCCGCTCTTCAGTACTCTCACCGATGCAGTTTTAGCCTCCGTTGCGCACGAATGAGTCGTCATCTACATCGTCCAAATCACCTCTGAATATTTGTTAGACTTCCAGCTCAATGTGGGCTTCTATTGCTTTCGCAGCTTTACTAGCTGCTGGTGTCGTTTCTACAACTGCAGTTCCAGACCAGAAGCCGCTCCGGCTGAATGCCGTCGAGCAGCAGAAGAAACCCGGCGACCTCGCACCGCGGAAACTACATGGGCGGTTCCTACATATCTCTGGTTCGTGGAATCTCGCCTGTCATTGACTTGAATTGGTGTGCCGACAAGAATATCTTCCAGATCTTCATCCAGACCTACACTACAAACATGGCTCCGATCTAGACCAAAAGTGCCACAGGGGAAAGGGGGATGCCGGCCATTGGGGAGCTGAAAAATCTGGCTGCGATACGCCTTGGACTCTGGTTAGCTTACATCCTCGTCTCGCTAGCTTGTCATTGCTAATACGTACTGTTATAGGTTAATGAGACTTTCAAGTGGATCGAAGAGAATCTTAGAGATGTATGTTCTAGTATCGCTCCCATGACACCACATTTGCATCGATGCTGATCAATAATTGTGTGCAAATAGCAAATCGATTTCGTGGTTTGGACTGGCGACTCGGCACGACACGACAACGATGTCAAGATCCCTCGAACCGATCAAGAAATCTACAATCTCAACAAGATGACCGTCAACAAGATGGTTGAAGTATTCGGAAACAGCAGCGTCACGGAGATTCCACTGGCTGTCCCCGTTGTACCGACTCTGGGCAATAACGATATATACCCGCACAATATTATGATGCCAGGCCCGAGTAAACTCACGAGAGAGTATGTTGAACTTTGGAAGGAGTTCATACCCGAAGACCAATACCATGTTTTCTCCAAGGGTGCGTATTTTTGGCAGCAAATTGTACCCGGCAGAAACGGCAAGTTGGGACCAGGAAGCAGGGGAGGGCTTGTAGCTTTCTCGCTTAATACATTGTACGTTTTGCTGTGATTTTGTGTAGCCTTCTAACGAGTAATAGATACTTCTACGACTCGAATAAAGCTGTAGACGGCTGCGATACCAAATCGGAACCCGGATATGAACAGATGGAATGGCTGAATATTCAGCTTGCTTTGATGCGGCAACGTGGTTCCAAAGTGATTCTGATCGGCCATGTTCCACCCGCATGGACCAGTGCAAAGATGAATTGGGACGAGTCGTGAGTATCCAATTTTTAGCCGGAAATGCTCAGGAAGTTAATATCCAATAGGTGTTGGAAGAAATATGTCCTGTGGTCTCGGCAATACCGCGATATCATAGTCGGTCATTTTTACGGCCACATGAACTTAGATCACTTTATGTTGCTCGATAGTCACGAGCTCAAACCTCCGCATCTGAAAACCCTTAATAAGGGCAAGAAGTTAGATAGCAGGATCTTCGTTCCTGGGCGCCGGACTCTTTCAGGCTTTGACCGATGCTCCACGCGCGAAACCTGTCACGTGGAAGAGTTTCATCCAGAGGCCAACCCGAACCTCTCCATTTCTTCCGCTGAGACATATCTCAACTCGTTGCGAAAGGCATTCAAGCAAATGGTGGCACCAAATGTAGATGAGGTTGACAATACTAATAAATATGACGACAAGTGGGCTGAGCGATACGTGCTGGCACATGTTGGTCCGTCTATCGTGCCCAACTATTTTCCTACTCTCCGGGTTATGGAATACAACATTACTGGTCTGGTAGACAGCAAAGGGATACTCACTATTGACCCAAAGGCAGATCTGCAGGCCGAGACTGAGAATAACGCAAAGAAGGACAAAGGAACCACACCAGATCCGCCCTCAAAGTCCTCCCCCCCTGGACCAGCATATTCGGTGCAACCGTTTACACTCATGGGATACACACAGTACTTCTTAAACTTGACAAAATACAATGACCTATTTAAGTCCCAACATGATGAGGAGACACGTATCAACCACGAGCTAAGAAAGCGGAACACAGAAGTCGGTCAAAAAAAACGGTTATCGAGGATTCAGTTTGAAGTGGAATACGACACCAAAACCGATAAGGTCTACAAGCTGAAGGATCTAACTGTACGAAGCTATATCAAATTAGCCCGAAACATGGTGGCACCCAAAGCGAAAAAGGATAAGATCGGCTCCAAGGACTTGGGCATTGATACAGACTTTGACGAAGACACCGACACCGAATATACAGAAGATATGGATGCAGAGAACGGTGATGGGGCGGATGCCGATAAGAACAAGAAAAAGAAGCGCAAACACAAGAAGAACAAAGCTAGAAGTAAGGTGTGGCGTACCTTCATAAGGAGAGCGTTTGTTGGCGCTGTTGATGATGACGATCTGGACCAATTTGAGGTGAAGAGAGAGGAATGTGGATGCACTTGATAGAGACGTTGTTTTTGTAGCGATGATTGGGTCTGGCTTTTTTACCGGCGTTCATGGTTATTGTTCTTGTCATGGTATCTTTTGTCTTTCCTGTAGTTGTGGGTGTGGTTTTAGATAACGTTAACGAATGAAGATGTTGGGCTATGCTGTTTCAGGTTTGGCAGGGTCGTCGGAGCTAGTGGTGGTCTATGTATTACATGGTTGTCAGATTTTATGAGCATAATATCTACTTAGTATTTTAACAACATAAGTCGTAAGATGTGAGGGTAACTAAGGGCCGCGAGGGTACGATGCAAACGTCCTATTTCCCAACCTAAGTCGCAAACAGTTCGCTTTATATCGTTACATATCGACGGCTCTGAACAATCCTGCAAAGCTCTGGATCTTGAACTGGTGGTGCACAGGTGATTGATATGTCTAATGCTTTCTTTATTGTAGTTTTTGATACATTATACGATATACTGCGAAGCCCTACAAACTGTATCCATATCCAAGATCCTAAGAATAATAGAAGTCACATTACGTATGTACAACATCACCCGTTCTCGACCGAGGTGATATCAACCATCTCACTACCGTCCCCAGTCAAAACAAGCTTCCGACGTCTGCTACAGCCACAAGCTGCGCTATATTTCGAAAACTACCACAGGCGCAACCTTATTCCGTTGCGTACTGCCGTCTGAGACTATATTCCGTTTATATGTAACACTAGGGGAAAGGGGAGGCTTTCCAGACGGATTATGCTATAGGGACATTTAAATCCCCCGAAAAACACATCGCCAAATCGTCGTTCAATCTGCCAATCGTTCTTCGTGTTCCCAAACTCAGAGGGTACATCCGGGTACTTGGTATATAAATTGAACAGGGTCCTTCCTGCAGGGACTGACAGGTTCCCATCGACATCGGAAAATCTTAAGCCGATCGGTAATCTTGATTGGCGGACCACCCCAGATCTATCCGATGCAATGCCGCATCGATATATTGTGTCGCAATTCTTATCAGACCCTGCAGCTGTACTATACTCTATCTTTAGACTCGCATCGCATATGGAAGGCGAAATCGGGAGTGCAGGGGTTGGTGTTATTAAACTATACTGAAGCAACTCGCGACTCCGTCCACCTGAAGGGTAGATATAAAGTCGCACTCGACCGATCAACTGCGAGAGATCTAGATTTGGGTCTTAAAGACCAAGGAAACTGTGAAAGATCCATATTGAATTGAGATTGGGCGTGAGAGTTCGATTGAGTACAGGAATGAGCCAGATTGACATTGAGCGAACTCTAGCAAACAGCTGCCGAAGAAGTGGAGAATGTACCGCCCTATTATAGCAGCCCGGAGGTTGTATGCATCTCGTGTGATAACATCCCGTAGCATTCCGGACTATACAGACTCCGCGATGGATCAGCAGTTCAGTCTTTAGACAATCTCCAGCCCGTTCACTATACGTCATAGGTACCTGCAATGTCTACTCAAGGTTATCATCAACTCGGAGATTACCCGTATCCCCTTCTTGGATGTTACTCTGGCTGCGGAGAGTCGGTTGTTCTCCGAAAGAGGACTCTGAAAATGGGGTCTTCTCTCGGAAGCGGTTTCGAAGCTGAACCGAAGGCTTTCGGTATTGTGAAGATCGTGCTTTGTGGTTCTAGCTGCGGTTGCGGGTTGGGTAGTGTGAGTTATGATGTTTGGATTTAAGGTTATGGATACATACATAGAATAAACACCAAGTCGATCCCTGGGAGGACTGAAGGTTACCACTCTTTTTCAGCCTGGGCTCTTGAGTATCTCCCAGAGGTCCTCTTTTTCAAATGGCTTTTTATGCAGCTTCATAGCCTTAAACTCGAGTACAACAGTGTGTTTCTTTGTACACTTCGCCAGTTTCACTACAACACCATCTTTTCTTCTGCCAAATACTACCGAGATCAATAGACACCCTCATTTAATAATAATAATTTCCTATCTCAGATGTCTTCTTTTTCTGCTGGCCCGATTCTCTTACATGTTGAGGCACGTCTCCTCCCAGCAGCACCCTGTGATGACCGAGATGCTCTTGCTATCAGTATCCGTCGATGGCTTCACGATAACTTCGAAACTCTCTCTATTGAGGATGAAGTCACGTCCTTTTGTTTGTCATTCTGTATTCCTAAGTCCTAACTTTGCCTAACGGGTTGTGCATAGGCGGATGTGATATGCTGGAAAAGAACGTCGATCACCTCCTAGTCGCAGAGATTGTGGGATCCACGGAAGATACGGTTTCACTCGACGAGGTGCGGTTGGAATTGCATGTCTACACGTTGCATTCAGAGACTCGACTCGCTGTTCTTTGCAATAAGAACGAGGAAGATAACACAGGGGATTCTCCTAGCTGTCGTATCGTGAAGCTTCCGTCCGAGACCTTGGACGGTGTTTGGGATTCGTATGTGAAGCTAAACGACGGGGGTGAGGCGAACTTTGCTGATTCCCATAAGGCTGGTCTTTGAATCGAACCTCAAAAAGAAGCTATTGAGCTTTATATCAACAATTCGTCTGAATTCCCTCGCGCCGTTGACCGCTGCAAGGTTGGAATCGATAGTTGCTGACTCTACCAGTTCGCTTTTCGGATAAGAAAGTCGAATTCAAAACTATGAGTTTCAACAGGCAAACTCCCGTATTTGCAGCGTTGTGCGAAATCGAGTACTGACTGCTGTAGACTTATTCTGCTACACGGACCTCCAGGTTCCGGCAAGACTAGTCTTGCTCGTGCGTTAGCGCAAAAGCTCTCCATTCGCTTGTCAAAACAGTATTCCCGGATTGAATTGATCGAAATCAATAGCCATAGTTTATTCTCCAAGTTCTTTTCTGAATCCGCGACGCGGCTAGGGCAGATGTTTGATCAGATAATGGAGCTACTGTCGGACAGCAATCTGTTTATTGTAATCTTGATAGGTGAGGGGGCGAACTGATAGTAGTTAAATGCTTGGTGGCTGATCATATTACTACAGATGAAGTGGAGACACTCGCAGCATCAAGAAATGCCGCCGGTAGCGGGATTGAGCCGAAGGATGGACTCCGAGTTAGTTGAATGATGGTGCTCGCTAGTGAACCGGCACTGACAGATGATAGGTTGTGAATGCACTCTTGACTGCTCTCGATAAGCTGAAGACCAAAACCAATGTATCCTACACGAGAGAAACAAGGGAAGGCATAGCTTGTATACTAACCTGCGTGTTCCTGCAGGTCATCATTTTCACGACGTCAAACTTGATCCAACACACCGATACAGCATTTCTGGACAGAGTTGGTCGTACATATCTCTACTACCGAGTAAGTTCTACTTGCTAACGACCTTAAAGATATCAAACAGTTCGTCGATACACCTCATACACCAGCAGCTTACAGTATCTTCCGCAACTGCCTCAATGAGATGATTCGAACGGGCGTTATCACGGAAACGGTATGTCTTCTTTCAACTTCGTATCATTTTCAAGTGTTGACTCTATCAGGAACTTCTGCCATGCGCTACCGAAGCATCCTTGTATCTATATGCTTTACCTGATGCTCCATCAACTCGAGTATGGAAGTGCGCAAGCAAATGTACTGGATTATCGGGCCGCACACTGGGGAAGATGCCATTTTTAATGCATGCAGGGTATATTCAACGGGGTCAATGTACAGTGGATGAAGCCCTAGATGCCCTGGAACATACGGTGGACGATGAGCTGGAGGCAAAGAACCAGACCGACAGCGAGAGCAAGCGCGGGAATCAAACTGGTGGCGACTATAGTTATATGTGAGCATGGTCTTCGCAGGTAGCTATGAGATTGGAGGACATCTGAAAACTATGGAATTAATACTGTGTAGCTTAAGGGCTTAAATATCACCTCGGGGTAACCTAGAAATACATGGTGATAGGGGCCGGCCACCTCGATCGGCAATTCAATCCTGGGCTGGGATTTTCCAACTCGAAGTCAAACTCGCTCGGCGACACTCGATAGCACTCGCCTCGTGCCTAGCACTAAATGGGGGAGGATCCTCGTCCGTGATCTTATATATTTTACCCCCCCCACCCTTTCTCTCTCTCTCTCTGTCTCTTCCATATACAACCACTGAGTTCACAATATACAATATAACCAAGCACACATTTTTGACTGCAACATACAGGTGATGCTAAGTGTGATCAATAATACCACCCCACTCGCTATGAACTCGGGAGCAAGCAAAACAGCAATATTAACAGACAACGCTCTCAATCAAGGACTAATCACAGTTCATCTTGTCAGTTGTAGATGAAACCTCACTCCGGCAAGGCTTCATGCGCAGCCAAGGAGCGGCTGAGCGTGAGGTCTTTTTTGCTTTTCACATTCACCAACTATATCTTTCCCATTTCCACATAATCTACCCCTACACAAGAATAGACATCAGCTCCATCTCTCAGTTCGCCTCGAACGTCTCTAAATCTCTTTCCTCTGCGCCGGCAGACCTTCAATTCATCTCCAGGATTGCACACGGTACTTAAAGAAACCAGCGAGCTGGTCAACCCCACCGACAACCCAGTTGAACGGCAACGCATGATCCGCAGCTGCCATGCGGTCCTGACGGATATTGAAGCCGTGCTCTCAAAGTTCCAGACCTGGGGTACACTGTGGGCGCCGGACCATGCCACTGGGCTGAAGTAGAGTGTACTGGAAGACACCGCACAGTTCACGACGTTTAACGACGGTATGAAAGTGTACGTCCATCACCATTCCCCACAATGTAGTAATGGGTGCTTATGTACTTTATATCATGTAGAGCATCTGCTGCACGTTTCACGCGGAACCTAGCACAGTTTAACGCAACCGATACCAAAGTTATGCCGGACAGCGTCAACAAGTGCTTCCCCGCATACCGAAAATATCTGGAACTCAACGAGAGAGGGTTACTGGCCCCGCGGCCGAACCGTTCGCGTGATAAGCTTATGTTTCAGAGAGTACCAGCTTGGTGACCTGATGATGGACGTGTACGATGAGATACAACGGCGACAGCATGTAGCCGTTGCAATCATACCGTTCCTACTAGTGGATCCGAGTATGATTCCACTGCGGAATATGGCCAGACAGAAATTGTCGACCCTGCCCGAGAGTAGGTTTTACGATCTGACGACGGAAAATTTTAATGAAATGAAGCAGAGATATCCGGATAAGGATAGGGGACGAGGCGTAGTGAGTTTTTCCTTAGAGGAGAGAAGGGTAGAGTACGTGGGGTGGACGGCGCTGCGTTGGCGGCCACACTGAGGCCGCCCAACTGCTGGAGTAGGCTAATTAGCCTCATAATATCTTCTGGTCTAGGTAGAGTAGAATTTCTGAGGCCATCTGCGATGACTCACAATTACTGACTTGGTTTTAAACAGAGTGTCTATTGATTCGGAATCGTTAATGAGTAGAAACATATTTCGCGGATGTTGAAGACCCTGATAAACTAGGAAATCCCAAGTTTGGGTTGGGTGTTGTTACACAAATGGTGATAAACTGCAGAGACAGCATAAAGCTTTTCTTTTGAAGGTGTTGCTCTGGTTTGTCTGGAGGATAGCTTGTGTTGACGGTGGTGGTATGTTACTGGAGAATGAAGTCTGGAGATGCGTAATAGCGGATGGAGTGTAATCCTAATCTCTATTCTAAAAATGTAGATATCTATGCTAGTCTTAGAACAACGTCACTGGTTGCTGCTACTGCGTTGAACTGATATGGTAATAGTATGTGAAGTAGAGGGCAGAGTATATATGTCGGGATGATAGGGATGGTAATGAGAAACAAGATGTCTTGAGAGCAATTCCTAACCTTTATGAGACGTCGCCGAAACAGACTGGTTGCTTTTTAGTGTATCTCTGTTACGGGCACCATATAAAGGGAAACACTAGGAACATATGGATCTTTTACCTCTCGATGATTGTGGCTGTTATTCACGCATGGGCTGTGGAATGAGGGCATAGCGCCACCAGTACCTAAATTGTCTGCCCATATCATTAAATTTTAATATTTCTAGCGTGGAATATAAACCCTAAGAAATCCAAACTTGCCACCATCTATAGAGCACGCGGGTTTGGACCGACAAGTCGGAGGCTACCATCCCACCAAAAATAAACTTTGCGTGGTTCTGAGTTTTCAAGTTCTTGAAACTTTTGTTGTTCTTGCTGTGCTGCTGTAATAATACAGAGCAAGGTGAGCATTGTTGTGACGGGTCTGTTGTGCTGAATCTCTCTTGACCGAACTCACTTGACCTCCCTAAGTCTAACTGACACGTACACAAGAACTAAAGTGCATGCGGCTCTCCAATCCGTCCCCACAAGCATTGTAAAATTACAGAGCGCTACTGTCTGCAAAGCGGTGTCGAATTCTGTGATTCCAATTGTGCATTTGGAACGGAGTTTGAAATGGGGTTTAAGTGTAAGCTTGGACCACTCGGGTTGCCATGTAAGTTTAACTGAAGCTACCCCTTCTCGTAATATGCTGACCATGTACAGGGCTGCTCAGATTACGAACGAAGCCCTGAAGTCAGTTAAACCCTTGCTTATCCATAAGTACTGGTTGCGTACACAAAGAATAGTAGAGGCCTACCGAACTGGTGCAAAGTTTGGAGAAGAAGAGTACAAGAAAAAGGTCTACACCAATCACCGGAGAGTACGGGTTGTAGAGGTTGAAGGGGACTTGGAACCGGCCCGGGGCCAGTAAGTAAAGTGTAACCTACTGTATCAAAAAAGCCCCGTTTATTGATACCGAGTTAATGCTATATTAATGTTGAATTCTTTATAAATGTATACATCAGCTGAACTTGTGGGGTATTTCAGGATTTGCAACAATATCAATTGTGTTGAATGTGGGATCAATTTCACAATAATATAGCACAGAAGACCACATTAGATGGTACATTGATGCCACATTGATGCCACATTGATGCCACATTGATGCTAGATTGCTGTCATATTCAAAATGATGTGCATTGAGATAAATAGTAGAGTTATACTACATTACTTCCACATGTGTATATGTCGCACATGCTTGCACACGCCCGTACACGCCCGCATACACCCGCACATGCCCGCATGCCCGAGGGCTTGCCTCCTAGACCAATACTAGTATCTCTCTGGCCGACTATGATAAAAAAATATCTCCCACATGATTTGAACCTGTTTCAGTGGGCATTTTACACACCCACTAACCATTATACTATGTATGCAGTTTGTTGACTAATATCATCTTAAGGTTATTTGTAGGTATACTGTTACTGTCACATCATTGCAACAAGAATATGAAATGCCTGCCACATCTATGTAAATGCACAATGCTGCTCAATTGACCAATATTATCCCATTCAACTAAATACTTGTTTATTTACAATGTCATATTTGCTGGTATCCTGCATTACTGTGGTATTTTGAACTATACCCCAGTAATTGAAATGTTAAATTTAGTAATATGCTACACTCACTGGACTCTGGGAGTCATGCTGCACTCGGGTAAATGTGGCACTGCAGTCACATCAATAAACGGGGGTTTTTTGGCATAGTAATTAAATTCAAACTCAACTTTACTTTGACAGCTAGCATTGATCAAATGGTGGTTGATCCGCTGTCCCATCCAAATCTCCGACTTACAGGCCGCGTGCTCCATATGTTGAAACTTCATCGCTCGAGATTGCTGTGCACAGTGGGTAGTCTAAAGCCGGACTTAGACCAGACGCACCGTGTGAGTAAGAGATCCTATGAACACGGGCAAGTGATAACCCACGACAACTAACATCTCCAATCTCCCATTTTATGCCGTAGAAAATCTCGAACAATGGCAGAAACAAATCAAGTAACATCGGCTCAATCAAGCTAACACAATATTACACTGCTAGTGTTAGTGATGCCCGCTCACCCGCTGGATGGATTCGCGAATGCTGAGTGTGGATGTACGAAACAATTGAGATTTAGTTTGCTGTGACAGCAACAGGAGTATCAATAGATCACCTTCGAGCCATATAGAAGTAGCCTCTGGTCCCTCGCTAAGGGACAATCTTGACAGCGAACACGTGCAGCCATTGATTGCGAAGAGATAGTCACAGCTCGAGTGGGAAAACAGTCAGCAGTGTATGTCATGGCATATCGTGAACATCGTGGCAACACTGATGCAAAATCTTATCCTGAAAAGAATTCCAGACTTTCAGAGAACGCTTTCATTCTGCCACTTCGTTTAGAGTAGCACTGTTTTGCACGGGATGGGAATGCATGCAGGTTCCTTTGTTGGGAGGGTTTACGTTCTACAACTTCTATGGTATCACTATCCCGCGTGGACTCTGGATATCTAGTTAAACTAAACATACCATGGTTTTCTGCAGCTATCGTCATTCCATGCGGGTCCTGAACGTACACGGCTTTGAATCCCGTGCGGAAAGTTTATCTCCACGGATTCTTCCTGATAGGCACTTGCAGCCTAGCTCCCCCCAGCAAGATCAACGTTGATTTAGGTAGGATTTGACCACTATCCGCACTTGAATAGTGTCCAAATACGGTAGACTACCTTCCCAGCATCAGAAACTTCCCGGGTGCACCGCCTTACTTTGCATTCAAACGTCACTCCAGCTTTAGTTACTGCACTTCTGAATCTCATGCTATGCAGCTCTCTTGTAGTTAAAGGCTATACTTAACCTTTGCACGACCATTATCTATGCAACTTAATGTAAATATGTGCTGTGCAAAGAACTGTACCGATGAGAGGACACTTAAACCGGCATTTTAAAGAAGAAACCCGAGTAATGGTGGTAACCAGGGAAACAGTACGATTACCGTGACAAGTCGTAGATGAAAATACGGGTCAGAAGGTAAATTGTAATGCAATTCGTGCTTCGACGTGATCAATTGAGACTTCTGAAAACCCACCAGAGGCGTTGAGGGGTGATTTGCTATATCAAAGCCTGCATAACTACCACCGGGTGGGTCGTATGATGAAAACATCACTTTTAAATTATCGTTATAAGTGAAAGAAATTCCAAAGCCCATAGAGTCATTGCAGCTTATTTGGGCCTCATCAAGTAGCAGGAAGGCGTCATAACCAGGCCACGAGTCATCGCCGACGCTAATCTGTTGCTGTAGATATAGATGCTAGCTACCTGCTGCTTTAACCTTCTTCTCTTTCCAACCAGTCAGAACGTGGATAGGAATTGTCTGGTTATACAGTTCCAACAACTGGTTGGCCCCAGCGGTAGTCCTGAGACGTCTCGTACTAAAGTTTATATGCAGGATTCCTTATGACCCCCCCCTCAACACTCATATATAAGGTAGTAGTGATATCTTTAGGCTTTTATATTGAATAAATGAGCAGTGAGGGTAGATTTTGTGAAAGAGCCAAAGACTCGGATGCTATTTGCAAGCCTGAGTGAACTCTCTCTCAGCCGTATGTCGCTCACCAGAGTGGCATCACCAATCGTGAGGTTAACGTTATAAATTATTATTTACAGAGTCTCGAGATATCTTGCAGCTTCTTAGAAATCGTCCTGGGATATCTCGTCCTACAGCTGTAGAAGTTTCGTCTTTGTCTTGCCCGTGCTAAGGTTCTAGGGCAACCCGCCTCGTGGCCAACACTAGTTGTATCGGCACTGGTCTCTAAGGTGCAAGCTCCAGAAGTGCAAGCACACATTGAACCATTTTTGGGTGTGACGGTGTAATGGCCTATTGTGATAAGTATAGTACGTGGTTGTACTATAGTGGGTATTGGAGAGGCGACTTTGATTGACAAGAACTAGAGTACAGTTGAATGAGATACAGCCAGAAGACTAGAGGAGAGCGAGGATGAGGATGGAGGTGCGGACCGGTTAGCAGACAAGCCAAGGTGATGGAGCTGGTACGGCGGGTGTCGGGAGAGTGCTAGTCTACTAGGAACTAATCCTGGGCTCCATGCGTGTCGGACGATTTTGTGTGAGCTGAGCTCGACGCGAGCAGAAAAGAAAGGGTGTAGAGCAGTTCAGAGCAGTTCAGAGCAGTTTAGTGCAGAGCAATGCAGAAAAGAATAGAGCAGCTGACAGATTGGGATACTCTAAACAAGATATCAGTAAATTAACCGCGTTGTAGTGGTTATATTGAAGGAAGTACCTGCATATCAGGGATAGTATTCGCAAGACGGTGGAGGGTGTCATGCCAAACGCGTGGAAAAAAAGTCCACGCACGTCCCATAATGTTCTACATCGAAGAATGACGGTCCAGTGTCACTAGAGGCAACTTCTGTACGGCTTCGAGAATTCCTTAGATTCGATTAGATCACACGCCACAAAAGATATTTTATTGAGGAATCCGCCCATTCTTGGGCATTCAGTACTGAAAAAATCTGCTATAAATCGTTCGAACCATCGCGTTCAGTACAGTATGTCGTAGATTAAGCGGGGGATGGGGACCTAGTTACAGCCATCCTGGTAGTATGTTGGGAATTGTGCTTCCTGATTTGACTATGGATTCTGACGCATTGATCTGTATAGTCCGCCGTCAAGTTTGCCTACGACTGGTAGGTAACCTCCCACATAGCATCCTCGCCGCAGCCTCCGCAACCGCCAGCAGTCGTCGGAACACCCGGCCGTCAAACATCTCAATTGTCCCGTCCTCCAACTTGACAGTAAGTTCATTGAGGTCGGTGTCGACAGCAGAGAGCGTAGGATTTTGGTCCCTTGCGGCATCATCGGAGAGAGATTGAAAGCAGCTACACCCGGGAAGACGTGTAAGTGCAACTATATCTTTTAGCTGTTTCTCCATTTGCTCATTAGACTCTTGGCGTCATAAAACGGGTTCGATTTGGTCACGACACTGTTAGATAGAGTAATATTCACTACATGACTTGCTGTAATCATTCTCTGGCACTGCAAAATGTGCCCATGCTATAACTGCAAACCCGTTATCTTAGCTCGCCAGACCTCGAGACCTTGCTCTATCTCCTCTTCACTAATTTCTTTCTCGTTTTCCTCAAACGTCGCGGCCTTGGCGATGGTGCACAAGACTGACGGATTTCGTGAAAGTCGCAAGATGGGGCTGCTAGTGCAGAAGGCGAAGAAACTCCCGGCTGGGCCGGAGCGGGGGGAAGTCTCCCACTTCGGAGTGCGTGTACAGTAAGGTGTGGGCGATACGGGAGAATCGTCGGTTTACGAGGCAAAGTTGCACTGCTTTGAGAAATTCGGGCTCCTTGCCCCAGTAGGCGGACGGACTGAATGCGGATCTTCTGGATTCGCAGACTTGCTTGAAGATTTCGTGGAGCAGTTCTTCGGGCAGATCGGTGAGTGCGGCTACTGTGAGAGATGTGGTGGATGATAATGATGATAGTAATAACCACATAATAATCGATGAACAAGCACATACCATTCCAAGCTTCCCCTCCCCATAGCTGTGCTCTGCCATAGATAGTTCTCCACACGCCCTTAATGTCAGTTACGTATGTCCGTTACCAACGTTTGCAGACATCTCACTCATGATTACCTATCCTCATACTTTCTCCGTTAAAATGTCACCAACTTCACCACTTCTTGGGGATACACAATACTTTATCGCCACTGTGACTGGATGGTTATCTTGGTCGTAGTGGCAACTCTCTTGGGTTCCTTTGTGTCACTATCAAACTACACTAGTCGCGAGGCTGGGTGTTCAAGTTGATACCCTCAGGATTCCATCCGCAGAACCTGATGATGGACACAGGTCTCTAGTATCATCTTAATTAAACACCACGTTATATAACATATGGGAGTTACAGTAGTTGGACCTTCCAGGTGGATATGATACGATACCTGGGATAGTAATATTGAGCGAGCATTGGTCAAGTTTGGCTTAAGCGTTTCTCTCTCTGCGAGTGTGGGAATCTATAGAAATAATGAAGGCTCAACGTTACGGGTCTACATTGGGGAGACGGGTCAATGAATTGAGTTGTAGATCAGAAGCTAGTCAACCAGCAGCAAATAAAAGAGGGCATCGAGTAATATTCCAGCGATCAGCATGCAACACCTCTAGCTTCATTGATTTTGTGGGGAAACATGCACGTGAGAATTTTTAGCAAACAATACAAGGATCGTCGTCAGGAACATCTCTTTGAACCACCTCGAGACGCTGGGCTGCAGACCCATTCACATCCTCACTATTTGTCAAAAATACCTCGGTAGCTTGAGAGATTGTCTACCTGGGCCTTAAGGCCACACAGCCTATCGGGTGCTCCACCACTACCATCAAGGTAGAGTACTCCTTCTCTACGGTAGTATCATTGTAATAGCTACAAGACTTCGAGTCTCGAGGCCCTCGCTAGTCATGTGCACACTACCAGGCACACCCCTAAAGGACTGTTGGGTAAGGAAGATAGGTAATTTATATGATATACTTGCCTCAGATGTTTTCTCGTTGTTTGTTCTAACAGCCTTGATACTATGTAGGCGTGCGTTGGCCTTTGTGCTTTTTGGCCTCGACTACGCTGAGTTCGATTTTTCGAAATATAAAACTATCGTAACATGTCATACGAAGCGGTAAGGGTGATGGCACGTAGATATGGATTTTGATTGCAACAGGCTTGCTCTGGAACGTGGGGCTTCGAGTAGGTAGTCTACATGTTCGAGAAATCTGTGCTGTCTAGTTTTAAACAATGGGTGCTAAGAAGCTACTACTTCATGCAAAGGTGAGGTGAAGCGGGCTAGAAGGACTTTAAGGGGCTTCGGCTGACTCAAGACAAATTGAAACGAAACGAAAAACTGGCAGAACCTTGAAGATTCGGAATGTAGCAGAGCCACTGTGCCATGTGGCCAAGTCACTGAGCCGCTGTGGATGAGTAACTGCGCCTGTTCCAAATTGTATCGGTGTACTGGGTAATACACCAGAAACGTGTAGCGTAGGTACTGAAAGCACACCATAGGCTATTGCAGTGTCGAATCAGGCATGTGCTTGTTGTGTTGTTGGCGACGCCAAAGCCATCCATCTTACCGCTAAGTAAGCCTTGCCAGGATCTCAGCCCTCAACCCCCAGTCGAATGTCTCGATCGCACTCACCGCACGACACTCTCGCCTTCGAGCAAGCTTAACGCTATTACAATATTACAGCATTATAATCAGCGACCGAACTCTGATTTCACCAACTGAACGACACCTCCTCCGCGGGGATCCGCCATATACTACGTCTCCAACGATTTCGCTCTCTCAACATGCGCCAGCTCAGGTCTGGCGTCGGTGAAGCTGGTATTTTATTCTCCTACCTACTCGCTTTTCTCTGGCTCTTTTTCACCGTATCGGCTACCGATCCTTCGAAGAACGGCACTCCAAATGTCGAGAAATCCGACTTAGTCAATCCCCAGGACCAGTTGAGCTCGAAGGAAGTCAGTACCGAGCCGCGTAAGGAAGTCGTAGTCGTTCGACGGGATATCGATTATGGGTTTGGTCGGAGGAAAGGCATAGTCTACGATTATGTCGGCCAAGCGCAACGGAGTTTGAACGACTATGAGCCCACGGACTTTGTCTTGTTGACGACTGTGGCTGGGACTCTTAGTTCGCGGGACAGGAGGACTGGCAAAGAGCGATGGCAGATTAACACAGACGACGGGGCAGTTGAAACCATAAACCATCTCGCGAACTCGTCATCCGAGGATACTATGCAATGGATTGTCGAGCCATCGGAGGACGGACAACTACTTTTTTATACACCTGAAAATGGCTTGGAGGTATGGTTGCTCCTCGTCAAACATCCGAGTTTTGGAGGTTGTGACTACTGACATCTTGCAGAGTGTTGGTCTTACAGTCAAGGACATTATTCACCAAACTCCATATATGCCGCCTGGAGTTGATATGGTCTACAATGGCGCCAAGAACACGACGACGTACGCAATCAATGCTAGAACCGGAGTCATTCAACGAGTTTTCAGCACTGGTGGGGTTTCCGGTGTGGTCAATGATAGGAAGTGTAAAACAACCACAAAGCTCCAGGAGTTGGACGATGAATGTGATTCAACGGAAGGTTCTGATAAGATTATTATGCTTGGAAGAACTGGTATGGTCGTGCACATTTGTCTTAGCTTGACTTTCTAACAATTCTGCCAGAGTACACCATCAGGATCCAGCGCTGGTCAACTGCAGAGACTCTGTGGACCATCAGATTCAACGAGTGGAGCCCGAACAATAGTGATATGGATTTGAGAGCACAGTACCATCGCCCCTTGGACAATCGTTATATTTACAGTCAACATGACGGTACGATATTTGGATTTGATGATGCGGGTAATTTCACTCACTCGGGTTTGTACTTTCATAGATTGACAGCTGTTAGAATCGTCGGGCATAAAGCCGCCAAAATACCATGCAACGCTTGATTCCCCAGTTGTCCGGATATTCGATGTTGTGAGATCACTCTCCAAACCAGACTCCGATGATCTATTGGTTCTCCCGCAACCTCCCATGCGTTCCAAACAGGATGAAGAAGGATTGAGTCAGCTTGATAATACATTTGTGGGAACTACCACCAATGGTGGTTGGTACGCACTGTCGGAAGCGAATTTCCCCTATGTCACGAGACAAGCTTCCAATGCGGGTTGTTATGAAAAGGCAGGACCATGGAAGTCGCTCCCAGCGCCAGAACGCGAGAAAGCACTCGTTGGGATCCATAAAATTCATTATGCAGGTCCGGATCCCGTTCGTGCTTCACTACCAGCGCCGGCAGCCTATGAAGATGCAAGTGGCAGGAGCAATAGCAATGAATCGCCGCGTGCCTCAAACCCTTCTCTAACCGGCGTCCCAATTGTTGGGACAGCAACCGCAAGCACTGGATATTTTATGCCAGGTACAATTTTCTTGGCCATCTTATGGTTTTTGACAATTGCAAAGATAGCCCATCATCAGTTCGATTTACCTCTATCGCGGTCTGCAATCGCTTCAAAATTCTTCAACAGTTCACCTTCCGGACCTGTAGCACCGTTATTGGCAACTGAAGCTGCCAAATCGACTACAACCTTGACTAATGTAGAGTCCCCAGTCCCACCAGTGCTACAGCCTGTGGAAGAGAAGCCCGAGGAGCAACGATTCGATATACAGACACCGTCAGACAAAGATCCTGAGGACCAGAAGCCGGAAGAACTGAAGCCGGAAGAGCCGGAGCTCGGGAAAGCAAAAGATCATGCAGCCGTGATGCCTGCAGTGAGGTTTCAGGAGCCTGAACCGGCAAAGGAATCTACATCAGGGATTAGTGAAGAGAATAGAGAGATAGCCGCGCCCCCGACCACACCCACCAAGAAAAAGAAGTACCAGCGTGGCCGACGAGGGGGAAAAAAGAAGTCCAACGGAGGTGACAACGGAAACACTCCAGCCAACGGAAGCAGCGCAGTTGAGAAAGTCGAGAATGTAGGCCAAGTTTTTGGGACAACACCTGGTCGTATTAAGATAACTGCGGATGATGGGACAGAGATGGAAATCAGACCACCATTAGTTCTGAATAATCTTACAATATATGAAGATGTGTTACTAGGTAAGGGTTTTCCCCGCATGGCATGTAGCCCGTTGTTAACGATTATGTAGGCTCTGGAAGTCAAGGCACTACAGTTCACAGGGGAGACTGGGAGGGCAAATTGGTTGCAGTGAAGAGAATCCTGACCACACATGCCGATATCGCGATGAAGGAGGTGAAGACTTTACAGGACGCTGATTACCACGAGAATGTTGTACGATATTACTGCCAACAAGTGCATGAGCAGTTTGTATACATCGCCTTGGAGATGTGTCCGGGGTCCCTCTACGATGTTATCGACAAGCCTCATAAATTCCCTGATTTGGTGGAGAAGATGAACCCCCGCGAAACACTAATGCAGATTACCAAGGGATTGCATCACTTGCATTCGCTTAAGATTGTGCATCGAGATGTTAAACCTCAGAATATTCTAGTTGGGGCGCCGAACTTTCGCTCTACCCATCCTAGGCTTCTCATCTCAGATTTCGGGCTCTGCAAGAAATTACAAGCCGATGAGTATTCATTTGGAGCAACCACTGCACAGGGTGCGGGAACCGTTGGATGGCGTGCACCGGAGCTTCTCGATAAGACGGCTGGAGAGCCGAGTGACAAGGATAATTCCGGATCGGGCACAGGTACGGGTTCAGATGTTGCGGTGGAGGATCCAATCACCAAGAGAAGGGCAACGAGAGCGATTGACATTTTTGCTCTGGGATGCGTCTTCTACTTTGTGCTCTCACGAGGGGATCATCCGTTTGGTCAGCGGTATGAAAGGGAATTCAATATCATATGCAGCAAATCGACTGAGAACCGGCTTGCCGAGATGTATGATGCAGGTCTTGAGGCTGTGGATCTTGTTGCTGGCATGATACGACAAGACCCAAAGAAGAGGTATATAAAGTCTTCCCCGTGACTTTCCGGACTACCTGACTGACTGAATCATCGATAGACCGGATACCAAGAAAGTGGGCGCGCATCCCTTCTTTTGGGACGCCGAGAAACGACTCGAATTCATAACCACGGTTTCGGATCGATTCGAGAATGAAAAGGAGAGGATGAAAGCCAACCCAGGTCTCATATCGCCTGCCGTATTGATACTGCAACGGGGTGAGAAGGAAGTCATTGGTGTTAACTGGCTCGAAAGGCTGGACCCACACTTGTATGCCGACCTCACGGAGAAGAAGCGAAGAGGATACGACGGAGCAAGAATCATTGATCTGCTGCGGGTGATACGGAATAAGGTAACCCTTTCCATATGCCTGCACCGCATTCAGGGCTAACATATCTTTCCAACAGCGGAATCACTTTCTAGACATGGGCGTGGCAGCACAAAAGGCAGTCGGTGAAACATCAGAGGCGTTCCTGCAGTACTTTACAAATAGATTCGATAAGCTACTCATGTACTCTTACATGGTGACGATCGAAACTGGATTCTACACGGAAGCCAGGTTTAAGAAATTCATCGAGCCCCAGTGGCAGTAAGTAGTTTGTTGCAGATTCCATTTCCTTTTCACTTTCGTCTTTCCGGATTTTTGGCGGTTTGCGCTCTTTTAAGCGGGATATCACTGATATTTACCAAATGTGTTTTTTTGCAAAGCGGTAGATGAGATATCCTTTGATCGAAACCTCTCTTTTCTTTTCTTTTCTTTTCTTTCCATCTTTTTTCACTCATTTCCTTGGATTTTTGTTTTATATGGCGGCGTTAACGGGTGGTGTTTTTTCTTTCTTTTGTCCGGTGGTGGCTTTTCATATGGGTTTTGCGTATTGTTTTTTGGATACCGGTAAGGTACCAGTGATGATGGGGGGTACCCTACTTCGGTGAAAAATGGTGATTGCGGTTGAGGAGATTTTCGTTTGTTTGGATATTTCTTTTTGATATTGCTATGGATTAGGGTGGGGCGAGTTTGAGTTCTTTGATGAGGGAGGTATGACTAGGAGGTTAGCAAGTAGCAACAAAGCAATTTTGTTGTAGCAAGCAAGTATTGAACGGTGAATTGCAACTGCTGAGCTTGGGGATGGATGACGTGCTTCAGTCCATACTCTCGAAGACATAGTTGTAGCATGCCATCCATCATTGGGAGTGACGGTGATGCGACGTGGATGCAACCACAAAACCACAGATCCACAGATACTGAAACCCTTCCACATCCATTATAGTAGAGAGATACATACTCGGATGCTTTAATGGGTCCAGATATGTATTCTACGGAAAAACCTGCACACCGAAACCTGCAAGACAATGAAAAAGAAAGGAGAGAAAAGAAATAAAAGAAACAAAGCCAAAGCTCCCATTGAGCTGCCGTTCCATGCATCTACAGTTTCATGCATCTACAGTACCAACAATTCATTAATCTCATGGCTCCTTATCTTATCCCGATCCAGTTCCTGACTCCCTCCCAATTCTTGGTGGTTCACCATTCTTTGCCCTCGGACTTACGCTATTACCCTGTTAGCCTCCTCCTCTCCCACCTACCACCGTTCATAGAACCTACCTGCGATTTGCCCGCTTCCTCAGGCTCTCAGCAATCCTATACATCTCCCTCCGCATCTTCTGTGCATCGAGCCGTTTTCCGCCGAGGGACATATCGACCTCCGTCCGCCTCTCTGCCAGCAACAGCCGTCTCAGCAGCAGGTGCTTCATAGCCCAGCACACATGCACGCCGCAATCCATGCAATTATCCTGCTGCGGGGTGTCGATGAGGTTTGCGAAGGAGAGCGAAAAGCCAAGAACACGCTCCAGCATCCGGTGCACGGCTGTCGCGGGGATGTGGTTGCAAGAGGCGAGGGAGTCGTAATGGAAGGCGATGCGGTCTTGGACTCCCACTACCAGCAATGACCAGTGCGTGCCGCCTTCCGCTTGTGAGGTGTCTGTGTTGTCGTTGATCGGACAGAAGATGTGGGTGGCATGGGTGAGGTGGCGGAGGGCGCCGCCAGAACCTTCGAGGAGTTCACGGGGGTCTGCAGGTGCGTGAGTCAGCTGGGAATGCGCGGGCAAGTATGCCGAGAAGAATGTGCAGGCGAACACCGAGAGGAATGTGCGGGTGGGAGTGCGTGGGGCATACCAAGCGTCCATTCCTTCAGTAGAAATACCATACTCGGCCTGAGCAGGACCACATTACAACTCTCGTGTTTCGAAATTTCCTCTCGCTCCAGGAACCTATCCCCGCCCATTAACCCCATCCCCATTTCTGGCGAAGCAGACATACTCTTCCCAAAACGAAATAATCCCGTCCGTCAACCAGTCGCTCTTGAGACACCTCATGTCCTCCATCGTCACTGCGCACAGCACATCAGCCTATCTTCGCTTCCATCTGTTGCCTCTTTCTATTTTTGCAGGGGGAGCGGGTACCAGTAGCATCGTGATCTATCTCCGTCCGCATTAGTGAGCTCTCCCAGTTCGTCGAGGGGGTCACTGACATGAGAGGTAGGTGTCTTGGGGTTTTAGCTGTACAATCCACCACCACCAGACGACTATCAGCGACACGGAAGAGAATAATGTGTGGGGGGGAATCGGGGACAAACGCCGTCTCGGTATCGACTCATCTGGTCTCTGATCGCTTCTCTGATCGGCATTGTGTGCGTGTACTTTGCTTATAAGCACTCCGTTGTAGTAAAAGTTGTTTGTGGGTGGTCGTGAAACAAAGAAACGGGGAGAAGAAAGGGCGGTATCTAATGTGGGTTTCAAGGAAGAAAGAAACTTAGAAGGGAAACGTCACAATATACTGGGTAAGTACTTTGCTCTGGACGATAAATTGTTAGGTTGTTCCTGATTTCGTGCCAGAGGCGGTTCGTGACTTGTCGCATTCCGTCATCCTTGGCATGCGAATCTGCGCCAACGCGCCTACGTGGTAACGCTAAGTTCCGCGGGATCGGCGCTGGGGGTAGGTACCTTATTTAGGTCACTTAACTCAGTGCGAGCTCAGCTTCTCCCGCACTCCCGCACGCCCGCAGTACAGACAGACCAACAATTAGGGTGAATTGTCGAAGCTCTCTACAGGTACGGCTACGAAACAAACATGCGACATACTCGTTTTTGATTGTCTAAAGCTTCGCCTTGACTGCGCCTTCATTCTTAGCCTCAGCTATTGCCTGCTCCTTCAGTATCCTCCGTAGAATCTTTCCGCTGACACTCTTTGGTATCGCATCGACAAACCTACATCCGTTAGACGCTGCTAATGCAGTTCGGGAGGAGTCATGTCAAACCTTACGCCACCCCTCAGCCTCTTATGTTGTGCCACGCTCTCATGCACATACTGTATAATCTCCTCTGCCAGCCCATCCTTACTAACACCTGGCTTCGGCACCACGTAAGCTCTAGGGACTTCACTCGCCAGGGCCTCTTCGTAGATACCGATCACAGCGCAATCGTTGATTTTCGGATGGGCCATTAGTTTTCCCTCTAACTCTGCTGGAGGGACTTGGAAGCCCTTGTACTTGATGAGTTCCTTGACGCGGTCGGTGATGAAGACGTTGCCGTCCTTATCCTCATATCCGATGTCGCCCGTCTTGAAGTAGCTATCCTCTGTAATCGCATTTGCGGTGGCTTCTGGGTTGTTGAGGTAGCCTAACATGATGTTGGGACCTTTGAGCCACAGCTCGCCGGTTTCGCCGACAGGGAGCTCGTTGCCATTTTCATCGCAATATTTGCAGGACATGTTGGGGAGTATGTATCCCACGCTACCGATTGTTGACTCCCACAGGTGCCATTGTTGGGCGTGCGTGGTGGGTGCCGTTTCAGAAAGGCCGTATCCTGTCGCCCACTGTAAGTATGGGATGGTGCATTACTTAGGCATGGCATACCTTGCTTTACGGGAATCTTCAGTCTGTTCCAGACGGCTTCCACTAACTCTCTAGTTAACGGTGCAGCTCCAGAGTTGAGCATTCGCAGACTACTAAGGTCGTATTTCAAAACCGCAGGGCTCTTGGCCAGCAACAGGATCACCGGTGGAACAACATAACTGTAGGTAATCTTGTACTCCTGGACGAGTTGGCAGAACTTCTCCAAGTCAAATCTATCCATAACCACTGTCTTCTTTCCTGAGTAAATGTTATGCAGAATCAAACCTACTTCCGTCAGTCTCTATATGTTCTCCACGACGAGGTATTAACCCACAAGTGAGCCCATAGATATGAAAAAACGGTAGGAAGGCAATAATCCGATCATTCTGCCAAGAGAGGTTCGAACCCTCTGCTGCCATGAGCATCAACACATCACTACTGACGTTCTGGTGGGACAACATGACACCCTTCGGATGTCCCGTTGTTCCACTCGAATACACCAAGAACGCCATATCCTTCGCAGCATCGATCTTGCTTCTCCTCCACTTCATCGTCTGCGTCGGATCATGGATCTCTCTCCAATGCTTATATTTCGGTATACGCGTGTCTCCAAGGAGGATGATCCTGTCCTCTGGAATCCCGGCATTGGCTGCAGCCTTGGTTACTACGGGGAGTAGCTCCACAAGAGTCGCAATCGCTTTTGCGCCCGAGTCTTTGAGCTGAAAAGTAAGCTCGTCGACCGTGTATGTTGGATTCGCCGGTGTAACGATGCCGGAAGCCCAGTGCACACCCAACGTCAGCGGCGGGACATCGATATTATTCGGGCTAAGTGATCCTCCTATCGGCTCTTGCACGCACAAGCACGGACGATAGCACCCACCTGAAGATAGCCAAAACATCACCCTTCCTCCAACTCCAAAACGACTTGAGACCGATTCCAAACGCCTTTGCCTGGTTGCGGATATCAGAGAATTTCAACTCGCGCTTAGTATTGCCGTCGCAAAAGATAACTGTGACGCCTTGTCAGTTCGGAATGCATTGTCCATAGAGTAGAAGCCTCATCCACCTTGGTTGTCGGGAAACGGTATATTCTTGCGTTCAAACATAAACGAATACAGGTCCACCTGCGGCACCTCGATAGGGGGGTATTTAGAGTGGATAGGCATCCTGGATATTGCTTTGATTCGGCGAAGGAACGTTCAGATGTGGTCTGAAAGGGGAGGTATGTAGCAGAGGCGGAGGATAGGGCGAGGGCTACTTCAGAAATAGGAGGAATACGGGGCTCCATTCATAGCCGATCATCCTCGGCACCTCGACTGCTATACAACAAGCATTGTGTGGAGTAGCTGATTAGCTTTGCTGGGGAAGCGCTACGTCGCACTTCTTGCCCCTGTCTAGGCTTCTTGGCGTTAGCAGCCGTTAGAAAAGCAACAAGCAACGGCAACTTGCTCCTGAAAACTATGTTCCTCGCCGCTACCGCACGTCCACTCGCTCTCCGCCGGGTACTCCTTCCCCTGGCCCCACGCTGCCAACGCCGCAATGCCCAAGTCGTCAATGCGCGCTTCTTCCAAACCCGCGTGGAGCCACGCGTCGTCGCAAAGTACCGCGAGAAACTAGAGAAAAAGCTGAAGAGGTGTGACTGATCATAACCTCACCTCCCGTACCCGTTAGCTAGCTTGGTTGCTCTCGGCAGTGGTACATAGCAGTAGCTCATCTCACTAACAGATAACAAAGCGAAGGCGTCTCCTCGTTCGATGAGTTGAAGGAAGTGTATAAAGACAAGATCTCGGCAGTGCGAAAAGAAGCCGCTGTCCCCGAAATCGACGCCGTCCTCAATGCCACCGCCACCTCGACCTCGCCACCACAACAACACGCACCCTTCAACCCCCCGCCGCCACCGACCCCCATCGCCGCCGCCCGCCGCGTAACCGACGCACCGCCGGGTATAAAAACCATCTCCTCCTACGTTGACGTCGACAAGCTCCTCGTGCACAACGATCCCAAAGAAATCGAGCTAATCTGGCGTGCGCGCTTCGTCTCCGACTCTTCGTCGCTATGCGCTACAATGCCGAAAGAAACGCATTTGGAGATGGCAGCAGTGGGTAAAAAGCACCCGATGTTCCTCCTCCCGCTTCCGCGAGACGGACAGGGCGTCGAAATGCATCTTCTGCAGTGGACATTCCCTACTGAGCATTCGAGCACTGTGATCTTCACCACATTGGAGGAGTACAAGCTGAAGGGAGAGTTTGCGCAGCCGCACACCACGCTGACGCACCACCTTGAGCTGGCGGAGGCGAAGGGACTGGTGTTGGCGCAGGGACAGGTGGTTCCCGATCGGGGAGTGACAGTGAGTCAGGCGCAATTTCTGGTGGTTGCATTGCAGAAGTTTTATGGTGCCTTTAAAGGCCCTAAAACAGAGAGACGGCGAAAGATGCTAGAAATGTTTTCGAACGGGGATGAGACATTTTCGGTTGAGGCATTGATTGAGGAGGTTGAAAAGCCAGAGTAGATTTAATTCAGTACGGAGTACGCGGGATAGATAAAAAGAATCATAGAATAGACGATTAAATCTCAATTACGAGATACGGAAGCTACGGCTGAGACATGCACATGTCTCAACCGACAAACCTAATATTCATTATATACCACCAACCAGTTAACTATCATACATTATCACTCTCCATATGCTTCTATTACCACACTACGCTGCCACCGGCGCCGCAGGTCCTGTCCCAGTTGCAGCGTTCGATGCCGTCGGGAAGAAAATTGGCATGTAAGTCTAATTCCATTAGCACCATTCTCACCGGATCTTTCACAGCAACCTACAAGCATCAAGCTCATCAACGCCATTCCGACTGCAAAATACCCCGGCTGTTTTCCTGCTGCAACCTGCGCAGGACTTTCGTTCAGCCAGCTCTGGATCGCAAAGACGACGGCAGTCCACCCGATCATCCTAGCTTCCTATTAGCCACTGCCGATCAAGGGGAGACGGGGGGGATACTTGTGGCGCGTGAACATTGCCGCCATCGGGAGCGCGGTGCCGAGGGTTTCTGTTGAGATCATCAGTAGCGGGTGGAAGGAGATGTGGGAAGGTATGTACCGCTGAAGGATTCTAGATATACGTCAGCATCCCGCAAGGGAGGGAAGGGGGACATACGGTCTTCAGCCTTTTGCTCCGTGGGTCTGTAGGGGATGACTTCATGGAACAATTAGCAGGAGTTGGAGATGAGGGAAATGGTGCTGACTGAGTTCAGCGCGACGCTGGTCTTTGAGGTTCTTTAGGGAGGCCATTGTTGTTATCGCAGTTGTGAATTGTGGTGATGGAGGGAGGTGAGATGCTGTGCGGGAGCTTCGTTGGGGATGCATTGGACGGCCAAGGGACAACGTGATGCCAAGTATGCACTTCATAAAACATCACTCGACTGCAGCGGAGTTTTAACCCCGCTACATTACATGTGCGCAACTGTCAATCTCCAGAGAAATCTCCAATTGACTCCGTCATCTACAAACAGTCCGAATAAAGTAGAATTCAGAGCGTTGTGGTAGCTACAGCGGTAACTTCCGCCCGCTGTGCCAAGCCGCACTCAATGTCAAAAAAATATCCGTCTCTCCACCGATCGTTACCACTACAATGTCAAGAACCAAACTCAACAAACCCGGCGGTGACCAAAAATGCAAAGCGGAGCGGAGAGCTGCAAAGGCTGAGGCGAGGGCAAAAGCGAAAGCCTCCAATGGAGGAAAAGACACCGAGATGGTAGATGCGGTGACGGAGGAAAAGAAGGAAAAGAAGGAAAAGAAAGAGGACATGGAGGACATGGAGGACATGGAAAAGAAGCAACGGAGAGAAGAGAAGGCACAGAGGAAAGCTACCAAAGAGGAGGAAGAGGAGGAGGACGGCAAGGAGAAGAGACAACAGAAGGAAGAGAATGCAAAGCGGAAAGCTATAAAAGAGGGAAAAGAGCCAGCATCAGACCCCGAATCCCCCGAACAATCCAGCAAAAAGCGCAAGCGCACTTCCACCGACGACGACCTCGAAATCGATATCACAGCCCCAGAACCCCCCTCTAAAAAGGCACTCCGCAAGCTCAAAAAGCACCCGGAGCTTGTCCCCAAACCTATCAAGCCGTCCACCGACTCCACCGACTCCACCGCACCCAAGGAGGAATTCCCCGAACACTCCTCGCAAGCTCGCTCCAAGTTCGGAATCTGGATCGGCAACCTCGCCTTCTCCGCCACTCCCGCCGTACTCGAAGACTTCTTAGCCGGCGAGCGCTCAGGCATGAGCAAGGACGAGATAACGCGAATTAACCTCCCGCTCCAGAACGGCCGCAACAAGGGGTTCGCCTATGTCGACTTCAAGAGCGAGTCTGCGATTGAGCACGCGTTATCACTCTCCGAATCACTCATGGGCGGGCGACGAGTCCTGATCAAGAACGCAAAAGATTTCTCCAAGCGCCCTGCGGCGCCGACATCCAACGCTCTAAAAACCGGCGCAAATCTATCCAAGAACCCGCCAAGTCGTATCTTATACGTCGGAAACCTCGAATTCTCATGCATCGCTGAGCACCTACGATCTCACTTCTTGTTCGCGGGGAATATCCAGAAGGTGCGGCTTGCTACGTTTGAAGACACAGGGAAGTGCAAAGGCTTTGGATTCGTGGATTTCGAGGACAAAGAGAGTGTGAAGCGCGCGATGCTAGGGTTGACTCCCGAGGAAGAACTTACGTATGAGGATTTGGAAGGCAAGGCGGAGTTGGCGCTGCACTCGTTAAGAAAGAAGCGGGCTATACTTAATGGCCGGCCTATCACCATGGAGTATGGTCAGGATCCCTCAGTAAGATACAAGAAGAGATTTGGAGGGAAGGACAGGGAGGGCGACGATTCTGAGGGACCGAAACGCCCAGGCAGGTTTGAGAGGAAGCCTCAGGAGGATACTAGACCGGTGAATACTGGTGCAGTGTATTCGAGGGACGCCGTGAGACGTACTGGTGCGATCACAGAGGGCACGGGAAAGAAGATGTCTTTCGACGAGTAATATGGGATATATAAATGCGAAGAGAAGTACCATGTAATATATCAGAGCACGTGGTAGAAGTAAAAAGCTCTGCGGTGTGACCAGAATAAAGTATTGATACCTATGCTTTAAGCTAATAATGACTAGTGCCAAGCGCAGTGCTTTAAACTCGGTCACCTCATGCATACGGCCCAGGCGCCTTATTAGGGGTGTGGGCGCGTCCACTAGCGGGCCACCTCATAGCCACGCTCCCACCCTCAGCTCCCCGCTCCCACATCTATCCAACTTTGAGCTCAATTAACTCCGTGAGTTTTACTTTGACCAGGATATTGTTTATATATGAAATGTAGTTAACAAGATGCTCTTTCATTTGCTTGTCCCCTCTTTTAGTTTCCTCTAATATTCAAGGAGTGGTTGTAGATCAAGTACAGTGGCTTAGACTATACTTAGCACTGTTGATGCTGCTAAGCACTGCTTAGCACTGCTGGTGTTTTGTGTCAGGTAAATTATTTCTACCTGATGCTTAGATACATGTTGTATACCATCAGGTAAATTTTCTCTACCTGACACTTAGATACATGTCATACACCATCAGGTAAATCTTTTCTACCTGACTGTAAGGTACATCTGTGATGAGTGACAGCTTATGACTCAAATATAGAGACTGACCAGTTTACAACCAGTATCAGGCCAACAATAATTCCAAACCCATCTGTATATAGTATAGCTACTCTGTGCCAAAGAGCTTTGAATTTAACCAAAGGATTGGTGGACTTATGGGTTGACTGCTAAGAGAAAATAAGGAAAAGGAGAGCTATCTACCCCATATGATTTCTCCACCACTTGTGGTTGGAATTCATTTCCCTTGCTGCCTGAGTCTCTTCAGCATGCTACAAGGCTACTTGGGTGCAGCTTGGCAGTTTCTAGGGACAATGAAATGTCACTTGGGCAAAAATTACCTGAGTTATGGTACTATAGAGGGTCTCCTACTTTAGCAACTCAGAACTAGTACCTATCTCATCAACCACCAGCCCAAATCTGCCAAGACTGACATTAATTAACAGCTAGCATACTGTATATGTTCTAATAGTATTACCAGTGAATTCCATTTACAATTGGTGATAAAACAGGGGGGGTTAGGAGGTGGGCAAAAATCCGCCAGCTTCATAGACTCTCACTCACATTTTCATCTTACTCAAAATTGGACCATTTGACTTGATTTTTGGATTGATATGTAGGCCTTGGAGTTGTCTATTATACTGCTGTCTCTGATATTCTCTCCATTGTGTGGTTGTTGAGCAATTTGCAATTTTGAAAAAAATCCGGGATTTACAAGATGCCCCGCTAGCAGCTTGTTAGGTGTGGGCGCTGGGCGTGCCCACGCCCCTAGTAAGGCGCCTGGGCTGTATGCATGAGGTGAACTCGGTGTCAGTTTGGTTAATAAATATAGCTTATGCTAATGAGACAATAGCAAGAAACAAAAGTGTATCCACAGCAGCGCAAGAAATCCAAGTGCTAAAAAGACTCGTTGCATCCTATATCACATGCATACCACCCCAAAAATAAAGAAAGAAACGCTCAAGTTCAAGTCTCAATCAACTGCTCTTCCTGAGGCTTGGGCGCACTATCCCGGGTATCTTTAGTCGCTTTCCCCTTACCCTTCCTATCACCAGCCGAACGCTGATAGAACTCATTGATAATCTTGGCTGGGATACGATTGAGCAGCTCCTTGGGGTAAATTCTGAGCAAACTCCATGCGAGATCCAAAGACTCAAAGATAGTACGGTTCTCATAGGCGCCCTGGCTAATGAAGGATCTTTCAAACTTTTCCAAGAACTCCAGAGAAAGTTTGTCTTCAGAAGATAAGGCCTCCTCTCCAACAACTGCCTTCATAGCAGCAGCATCACGACCAATAGCATACTTAGCGTAAAGCTGATTGGACACATCGCCGTGGTCCCTTCGGGTCATTCCCTCGCCGATAGCGGACTTCATGAGACGAGAAAGAGACGGCAGAACGTTGATCGGAGGGTAAATACCACGGTTGTAAAGCTGTCGGTCGACGAAGATCTGGCCCTCAGTGATGTAGCCCGTCAAGTCGGGAATAGGGTGGGTAATATCTTTGAAGGTCAATCAGTAAATGGCGCGCAACGGGAAATTCAAACGTCTCTCACCATCGTTAGGCATAGTCAAGATAGGAATTTGAGTGATTGAGCCGTTACGACCTTCAACACGACCAGCCCGCTCATAAATTGTGGACAAATCCGTGTACATGTAACCGGGGTAACCACGACGTCCAGGCACTTCTTCTCGAGCAGCAGAAACTTCACGGAGCGCATCGCAGTAAGACGACAGATCGGTCAAGATAACCAGGACGTGCTTTTCTAATTGGTAGGCGAAGTATTCGGCGGTGGTCAAGGCCAAACGAGGAGTAATAATACGCTCAATGGTAGGATCGTTCGCCAAGTTCAAGAAAAGAGTGACACGTTCCAACGAGCCGTTCTCTTCGAAATCACGGGTAAAGAAACGACTGGTTTCCAAGTTAACGCCCATAGCACCGAAAACAATAGAGAAATTGTCTTCGTGTCCGTCGTGAATGCCCTTATCCGGTCGGTTACCCTTGACCAAACCAGCCTGACGGCAGATCTGTGCGGCGATTTCGTTATGCGGCAAACCGGCTGCAGAGAAAATGGGAATCTTCTGACCACGAGCTACATCCTGTTAGCTCACCGCACCTCCCATAGAAGCTAGATAACTTGCCGACTGAGTTCATAGTGTCGATAGCAGAGATACCGGTTGAAATCATTTCTTCGGGGTAGACGCGGGAATATGGGTTAATGGGCGAGCCATTAATGTCAAGGTATTCTTCGGCGAACACCTTGGGACCTTTATCAATAGGTCTTCCAGAGCCGTCGAAGATACGCCCCAACATGTCTTCGGAGACAGCGATTTTCAGGTTCTCTCCAGTGAACTCAACCGTTGTCTTCCGAACATCGACGCCAGACGTTCCCTCGAAAACCTATTCAATGCAAAGAGCTGAGCTTAACTCCAGCTAGTGTGCTTCCAGACCAAACCACGAACCTGCACAACGGCTCTGCTTCCACGAACTTCCAGTACCTGACCAGCACGCTTCGATCCATCCGGGAGCGTAAGATTTACGATCTGTAAACCCCATTTTTAGCACTAGAGAAAGAATATGTTCTATCGATGGGCTGCGAACCTCGTTGAAACGGGGATATTTGACCTTATCTAAGAACTCCTGTCAGCTCACACATCTCTTTGTCTTACCCCTATACCCGAGAAAAGCTTCCACCGTAATTTTGAACTCCCGGGCATACCGGAGATGCGGGGAAACGACTGACATACCGAGAATGACCAGAGGTCCATTAATACCGGACACCGTGTTGTAATTGATTCTGGGTTTGACCTGACATATTCAGAACTCGGTAGTGCTCATGCTTCATGGATAACATACTGCATAGTTTCGCGTTACAGCAGCGGCGTTGATAGCAAAGGCCTATCCATCTCACACCGATTAGCTACCATACCTATGAAGCAACTGATGGGAGAGAGACCTCCTGGGCGGATATTCTTGGGTTGGAAGTCATATTATTGCAAACCAACGTCTGTCTCAGTGATTCAGTGGGAGGTACTTAGTGTTGGTTGGCTGTAGAGGTAGCTTGCGAATGACGGAGCAGGCGGGATTCTTTGCAGTTGCATGCGGAGCCTCCCTATCAGATAATCTAATCTTGCCGCGGCGATGATATCACCTTGTGTAGCACAGCAACTTCGCCACATCACGATATGAGTAGAAGTACACGCAGTAAAAAACGAAGGTATGTAACAGAACGGAATTTCGGCCTCACAAACCGAAGAAACAATTGGAACACTTGAACAATCCAAGTATTTGGAATGTTCTGGGTTAATTTGTTTGGAAATGGTGAAATGCAAGGATGAGCCACCGTGACGGGTCATTCTTTAATCCGCCCAGCCCCACCACTTACCGACCACCTTTTGTCTTCACAACCACTCGGCATAAAGCTTATCACTCGAATTACACTGCACTGTTTCTCGGGTTCGAACATCATTCTTCAATCTAATCAACAAACTTGAACTTGGCCATTTATCCAGATATCTACAATCAATGGCATCCACAACAACAGAGCAAACAACCCGAAACGCACCAATCATAGCTCGAGGTGGAGGACGACCCTGGAGGCCCATAGATGGTGGCTCAGACAGAGGTGATCATATCAGTCGTGGTAGAAGAGGGAGAGGGAGAGGGAGAGGGAGAGGAGAGGGAGGAGCTACCGTGGAAGGGCGGGGAGGTTCGCGGAGGCTTCGGGGAGGAAGAGACGGGGATGGAGACTCTCAAACACAAGCAGTTCTGAAGGAAAATGGGGCTGAACAAACTGTTCAGAGAGTGGGACAAGCTACATCTCAAATTGCTGCTACAAAGCCCAACGCGGACGGTGCAGTCTCGGAATCGGAAGCCGCTCTCTGCTTTATCTGCGCCGATCCTGTCAGATACAGCACCATTCCTCCATGCAATCATTCAACCTGTCACATTTGTTCTCTTAGAATGCGAGCCCTGTACAAGAGCAAGTTTTGCACTCACTGTCGAGCACGTCCTCTCCAAAGACTCGGTGTCAGTGGGAAATGCTAATAGACAGCATTAGACGGAATCGGAGTTTGTGATATTCACCAAGGATGCAGAAAAGCGCTTCGAAGAGTTTAATGACTCGGAAATCATCGCTCGTAATGACGCACTTGGTATCAAATACGACGATCAAGCAATCTGCGACGATGCGACTTTGTTGTTACGCTACAACTGCCCAGAAGAAACATGCGATCGGGCATGTTTAGGTTGGCCAGATCTTCATCGTCACGTCAAGCATGAACACGGTCGTGTCATGTGGTTAGTACTCAACGACTATACCCCCATTGTCTGAAACTAACAATGTCAGTGACCTCTGTACACGCCACAAAAAAGTGTTTACCCATGAGCACGAGCTCTTTACTGCTGCTGAACTACGACGCCACGAACGTGATGGAGACGATGTCCCTGGATCTGAAAACCAAAGCGGCTTTAAGGGGCATCCAGACTGTGGCTTCTGCAATAGACGTTTCTACTCGGTTGATGAGCTTTTCGAGCATTGTCGTGACAAGCACGAGCGTTGTCATATCTGTGATCGCCGTAGCTCTGGGAGCAACCCCCAGTACTACGTCAACTATGACGCCCTGGAGACCCATTTCAAGGAATCGCATTTTGTATGTCTCGAGACTGAATGCCTCGAGAAGAAATTCGTAGTATTCGAGAATGAAGTCGACCTCAAGGCCCATCGACTGGAGCAGCATTCCAGTGGATTAGGTAGGGGAGCGAGGCGGGGCGCTGGGCGCATCGACATGAGTCAATTCGAAGACACCCGTTCACATCAGCAAGCCCACGATGGGCGACGGCGGGGCCGAGGAGGGGGACATGCCACCAGGGGCCGTCGGGCGCCAGAGGAAGCTCCAATCAGAACAGAACAGAATATGAGCAGGGCAGAAATTGCATTCCACCGGACTCAACAACTTATACAAAGCTCTCAGTCCACAACAACCCGAACTTTTGGTGGGCAGCTGTCCGATCCAGCCTTTGCTGCTCGACCGTCGTCGCAACAACCTGCTAGACCGCCTCCCCAAACAGTCGAAGCACCTCCGCCGCGGCCACCAGGAGGAGGAATACCGGGCAATGTCCCAATAACACAACCTACAAACAATATAACATTCCCGCCTCTCTCTCCTCGTCCTCAGAATTCACCAAGACTATCGCAACCTTCGCAGCCTGCGATCAATAATGTTGATACACGGGCGCTGAGACATGCCGCGGTCATAGAACGTGCCAGTAACATGCTCCGCAATGACGTCACGAAAATGCAACTGTTCCGTACCAATATCAGCAAGTTCCGGTCCGGTGCCATTTTAGGCAATGATCTCGTTGACATGTTTTGGAGTTTATTTGACGTCAGTGCGAAGGAATTGGGAACTCTTATCAACGAAGTTGCGGATCTGTATGAAGACGAGGCCAAGAAGCAGGAATTACTTAAGGCGTGGAACAACTGGAAGGCAATTGTAAGTTACCCATCACCCCCAGTCCTCCTGGGACAAGGCACTTACCGATCGACCAACAGAACGAAGACTATCCTCCCATTGCCGGCGCATCCTCACAATCAGCCTCCACCTCGACCTCCGCTGGTAGAGTGCTAAAACTCAAGTCATCAACCGCACGCTCTTCACGCTCAGCAGCCGCCCGGCAGACCAGTTGGGGAACAGCAGCCGTTTCTCCAGCCACCTCAGCCGCGCTCCCAACGCCCGCACAATCCAATCCTAATCCTAATCGCGTTGGAAAAGGCAACGTATCAACTACTCCCTGGGTTGCCCCACAAGCTGCTCCTCCGCCGCCGGCCACATCGACTCAGCAACGAGCTTCGGCCACCAGAAGTGATGAGTTTCCAAGCCTTCCGCCAAAACGGCAGATCCCCGGTTGGACGCCGGTGCAAAGTAGAAACCGCTGGGAAACGCCCCAGACGCCGAATAGTAATCCGTGGGCGGCGGCCAGTGGTAGTGGCAGTAGTGGACAGGAACAGGCAGACAATGCAGGTACTGATGCGAATGGGAATGCTGGGAAGAAGAGGGGAAAGCAGAAGCAGAAGCAATTGTTGTTCCATGTGGGTTTGTAAAGAGATGTAATGAGTGCAGTTTTGGTACGAGTAAAACTATCACAGCAGGCGGGAGGGGGAAGGAAAGAAGAAAAGGAAGAGGAGGAAGGATGAGAGAGTGGGTATATGGGTGATATATCTTTAGAGGAGTTTGTGTCAGGTGTTAGTGTGTTTTGTGGGTACTTAACTATCGCATAGAAAGATTTCCGTAGCTGAAATGATGGTCTCTGGTGGTTTACGCTGTGCATCTGGGCAAGTCAATTGCCCGATGAGAATCTGCAAGCACTCGAATATTCCTTCGGGTTTGTGTAGTCACTCGGTATACAAGGCTATGAAAAAGAGAAAGAGCCGGGAACCCTTAACAGAACCTCGTAAGTAAAAGCTGACCGCATAGAAAACGCTGCGATTGCCAATCCGAACAAACATGGGTATGGAAAACATCAATCCACAAGTATGCCATGCCACAAAACCTATGCCAGATTCACTGTCATAATGAGGGGAGGTCTGCCATGCTGCGAGTGCACACAAGAACGGTCGAAGGCAGCTAGCCTGTAACATCCTTTATCTTTAGAAGAAATCAGTGCAAATAAATTACATACATTCCCACCGTTTTTGGCATCCTCCCAGGTTCTGTAGCTTGTAGTTTGCTCGGTAGCTCGTAGGAGTTTATACGAGCTCGTACAAACTGTAAGTTCACTCAACTTCGAACTAGCTTATACAAACTTGTAAAATTTCCCAAACTCCTAAAAACTTGTACAAATTCATACAAGCCAGTGCAAGCTCGTACAAACCCATACATGATTATTTTTATCAGCGAAATGTTAGTTTGGGCTTATGTTTTTACACGATGAGACCAACTGAAGTAAATTCCAACTAAAACCCAGAAGAGATCTTACTCTTCACGGGTGTACTTTTATTCACTATGAATTGAGTACACTCACACTGCGCACTGTGAGTTTATTTGTTGTTGCTTCTCATCCTGATTTCGGTACTGCTACATTGGTTGCCCACCTATGCACAGCTACATACGCTAGAGTGATAGGGCACTACCCTAAGACTGCTCACAATGTGCGTTGCCCACCAAACGTTACCCACCATTGGCGATTTACAGCATCACGGAATTCAACGACAACCGACCGACCGACCGACGCCACGCCCAAACCCGTACCTACGACGATAATCACGACCGTCCACCATGACTAAGGGAACTGGGTACGTGAGATCCGATCCGCTGGAAAATTTTGTCGCGACTGGAGGTGGATGAGGAAGGGATTGCGAGATCGGGAAGAGGCAGGATGTGGTGGATGACGGTATATGAGAAAATGAGGGAAAATGAGAATACTGACTGAGTGCCAATTACAGAGCCTTCGGAAAGCGTCACGTTCGTAATCTCCTTCTCTTCCTCGAGCTACATAGCGAAACGGACAGGAAGCAGCATATTGACAATTCAACAGAACAAGTCGCACACGCTGTGCCGCCGCTGTGGACGCCGCTCTTTCCACATTCAGAAGAGCACCTGTGCTTCTTGCGGATACCCTGCCGCTAAGACCCGCAAGTGTATGTCCTTCTCTAGCTCAATAGTCCCGTATTTCGATATCATGATGGGTCGGGCCTGACATACGTGCCAACAGTCAACTGGTCCGAGAAAGCCAAGAGGAGAAAGACTACCGGTACCGGACGCATGCGCTACCTCAAAACCGTCTCGCGGCGCTTCAAGAACGGCTTCCAGCTGGGCCAGCCCAAGGGTGCTCGCGGTGTCGATGCACCTGCCACTTCCGCCTAAACAAAACAACATCTTTCCTTTCGAGTTTTTCCTTTGTTACAGGTTGGGGAACCGGGGGGGAGGGGGTTGTCGGTGGAAGGGAACTAAAAAATTATCACGGGAGGGGCAAATGTTTGATACAACAATTGCAACGGTTTATTGATCGTCCAATTCTTCGACCTGATGATAAAAATTCATGTGAATTGGGGACCGGCGTTCTAATGTCATCTTCTTTTACTACTGCTCTGCTGGGTTCATTCTGCGGTATACTACAATGTCAACTGTATTTTGTTACGGATTATAGTGAATTCGAATGAAAGGGCCGACATATGAATTCTGGGGCGTTACCGTGACACTCAGATCCGCATAAATCCCGCTACACGATTCAACAATCATACCTAGGAGTGATGAATCGCTCGAAGCCAAAACCAAAGATATCCACCAGATATCAAGCTACCACTGACATGTCAGACATTCCTCTTTCTCTCGAGCTTCGATAATCTCAGTACCACATTACGAATCTCTACCTACTCTTATGTGATTCGGAAACGAATAGCCAAAATGACCAACAACCTTCTGTCCATCCGCACTTCTACCCGGCAACAGGCGTGAGCGTGGACTTCTGACATTATCCCCTACGGAGTAGGAGCGGGGCAGAAGTATTTCGGGTTGCAGCTGCTGGTGATTGTAAGATCAACGGAGACTTTAAGGAAGTCTAGACTTTGTTTGATTGCTTAAATCTCTCGTCACTGCCTCACAAGACCCAACAAAACATAAGTATATGTCGTTTTCGAAATTCCAGATGGCAAATGAAACCCAACCCTTTAACCCACCATTCAGACTGGTTACCTTTATTGTTGAACAGAGGGAGGACCTTAGAAATTCTGTACTGATACTATCCGCCCTTCAGTCTCTAAAATTGGTGACGGAAAGGAATCTAACACAAGAACGAAGCTGTAATGCGGGGAATACAAACGCTACTGTGAGCTTGAATTCGGTGACTTTCCCAGACCCACATATGACGCGCATCTATCAAGTTGACTCGTGCCCGCGGGGTCGAATATTCCGTCCTCTAGAGTAGGTCCAGAATGAATTGACTGTATTGAGACGTAACATCTTTGAGGGAGTTTCGGGAGCTTTCATAACAGATTTATAGCGGTGTAAAGTGGTCAAAATACAACGTCGTACATGGAGTTACCAAAATTGGGTGTTGGTGTGTGTGAAGTTACCCAATTCCATTAATTTCACGCACGACATCGTTGAAATGGTATTTTGACCACTTTACCGCACCACACAGATTCACAACTACAAGCGTGACTGTCGGGTTTGGGGTCCATGATTCTAGGCTTCGGTTTGGCTATCGTCTTCCATTTTCCATCTTCAATTTACTTCTCTCTAGCTCCTCCCAACATTGCAGACACGCTAACTACTATGTTTAAACAGGTAAATTTAACTCGCTCCCTACTTACCCATAGATCGGGCATGTGACAAAGTATCTTCGAATGATATAACTGATATTGCAGGCTTGATAGTAGGCTCAGACTAGGAACAGCATCCTCAATACCCAAACCCTATCTTCGCAGAATACTCGAAGGAAAAAGTGCTAAAAAGGATGAACTCGTCCTTCCGCAGAAATGGTGACGATTCCAATTTGGCCAGTTCGGACAAACGTTCTATTAAAATTCATATATGCATAACTCCAAACACTCAAAAAAATCACCGGGACCGGCTAAACATATCCATAAACTTCGTCCATCCCTTCACCTCTTTAAACTCCTTGCTCATCACTAACTTCGGTTTCTTCGGTCCCGTTCGATGAAAACAATCCACCAAGATAGTCATCAGAATCAACCCTTGGCATCCTAACGCTATGGCCATTGCAACCCTCGACGCAATCTTCGCCTCAGTCAGCAACACTCTCTCAAGCTCACAGAACTCACCCGCACTCACCATTTCTCCACACAAAAACGGAAAGTCCACCATGACCCCCTCATCCCAGTGCAGTGTCTTTGCATGGCATGTCCATGACAGTGTTGGCACATTCCTCTGATTTTTCTCCGCAAGTTGCTCTACCGTCTTTGCAGACGCCAGAAGTATCAAACAAACCACATTGACCGCAAGCGCAATCGCCTTCAACTTCATGCCATCGAGCCTTCTGACGTCGGCCTTGACGCTATACCCAAAGAACGCAAAATCCGTCAGGAACGTCACTGCCGCCGCTGACAACATGAGGAATGTGCAAGAAAGATGTATATTCTGTGGCCAAACTAAACCGTTGTCGTGGTGCGACCTCACATAGCGGGTTTTTGTGAACGAGAAGAGCACCGAACCTAGGGCACCGAGGGAAGTTCCTGATGCGATGAGAGATACGATGCGGAAGAAGAGCCGTGTGCGATGGTTAAGTTTTATTTTATTGAAGGTTGGTATTCGTGAGGCGAACGTAGGAGTAGGCTTTTGTTGCACCAGAGGTGTCCAGTCGTCCTGCTGGGCTTCTTGATCATGGAGGTCCTCGGTGAAGGCGCTGGGAGTGAGAGAAATCGGGCGGAGACCTCCTGTAGGATCCATAACTGCCATATTGAAGGAGGTGGTGGGTCAATTGATGCGTAAAGTGGTGGGTTTGAGAAGGTATCTTGCCAACAAGGGCACGCATCTTGAATATGTACTCCCCACACCATTTCGTTTGGTGCTTACGTGGGTTGTTTTGGTACCAGGTCGCTTGTAACTAATGTGCAGCAGATCAGCCCTACGTACCCCGCATGTCGACCCAACCACAGCTGGGGTTTCACATGCATGATGTATAATAAGCATCTCACATCCCAGTGGGAGGGAACACGCCAAAATAGAGGCCGTCCGTCAGCCGCACGATATGAACTTGAGCATACAATGCAAGTACCTTTGGTTCCAGGAGATTCTAGGAGGAAGTCAAGCACTGGTGGATTTATATTCAGAGTGGCAATAAACGAACATTTCAAGCAACTTTCATCACCTGCATTTCTTGGTACTAGCCACTTCAAGTCCCACTGGGATGGGTGTAGTATAATTAGGCGGGAAAGTTCGACGCCCACGAAGCCCTGAAGTTCAAAGACCACAGCACACAATGTCTAAAGTGGATGAGAATCACCACAAATCCATCCAATCCGAGGCACTAACGAGGCCAGTACATTACTTAAATCGCATGCATATTACTCAGGGCTGCGCATCGCACTAATCCTATCGCCACCGTCTGTGGCGTATCTACTCTGGACATGAGCCTTATAATTGTTTTTTGGATAGGCTGTTGTGCATTATACATTGGTGGATTTATCGACAGAAAATGGAATTTGAACCTGTCATCTGATCAATACTGATACCAGGTAGATGCTATCTTCGGCCGTCAATTCTGACAGCATGATTGTCGCTGACCAATGCCATTCTCGCAATGGAGGATCGGCTTTCGCTGGCAGGTATTACTTCGGCCGAGGATCCAGCCTTCATCGCACGTATACCTCCGCCCGTTCGGTATTGGGATTTGGAGTACAACAGCATGTGCACTTTTGAAGTACCTCTACAACGTTACATACCAGAGATACATGGCGGTGGCTTGTGCTGTTTTACCTTAAGTCCCAGAATTAAGTCGGCCGGAGCAATGAGGGCCCTGCTTCATGCAAGTGAGGCTCCTAGTCAAGCAATTCATGCATTCTCTGTTACAACCATTACAAAGTTTAGGTTTCTTTTGCGCCCTGTCGGTAGCATTGCATATTCTCACTCAAGCTCGCTTTCAAGTCTGCGCAATAGCTTGAAACATGGTCGCCGACTCAATTCCTCAGCCGCCGGCCTGTATAAGCTTTTTATAGACCCTCCGAGCTATCAAAAAGCGGGACCCATTATCTTTTACACGAATTAATCCGCAGCATCCAGCCTTACTAATGTCTCACCCCGCTCTAGAAACCCACCCGCTCTCGTTCGTCTGCCAAACAGCTGTAGTTGTGCGGTACAGAGTCAGGGCTCTCACTCAGATCTGCCTGGTTTGTAGCTCGACTAGGAGAGGATATTATACGCAACCTTGGCCCGTTAATGATTTGCATGAAGCCCTCCACTCTCTTTTGTCATCATGGAACTCGGCGGCCGATCCTTTCTCCCCCGGTTACCGAGAAATGCCCGCCTGACGTCACCTGGGATTGTTAACTTCGTTGTGCTTGAGTGCTAACAAGTGAACTGGCATACTGGCTATAAGAAGTAGACTGGTATTGGAAGTTGCACCCCCCTGGCCCTGGAAGAGAGCCTACTAGCAGGTTATATCATCGTCATCGAGTTATTTACGATTGTCTACTAAGTATAGAAGCATCGACTTGGGCCAGGCCTAACTCCAGCCCACAGAAGGAGAGTAGAGTAGATGACTTGAGCATTATTCTGGGGTGCCCCGGGTGGCGAAGATGGCTGTTGGAGCCGAAATTGGGTGATGGGTGAACTTGTTTATGAGTTCAATTGTACAGAAGCTACAATCAACAGCTCGCGCATTTTTTGCGGTTAACAACTTTTTATCAACGGTGCTTGCTCTGAGGGCCTGGATCGAGATGAGTCGAGTGAGAATATTGACGTTTGCTGGCCCAATCGAGTGGTGGAGGTAGTTCCTCGTTTGCAATCCATATTAAAGTCTCGGCCGGCAGGTTAGACCTCTCTAGTCCCGGCAGTTTACAACTTCCATGCCACTTTCAACTTCCAAAGACCCACGCTGTATTGCAAGTACATACAGTATGATATGTTCAAAATCGTCATGAAATGTTTTGTCTAGCTTTATGTATATGATCAAAATCTTTCAAAAGTGATATCAAAAATCTCCGCCACTCTATAGTCCATTCACAGCATCAACGGTGCCGTTAGCTCCATTCTGCACTGACTCCTCCTTCGGCTCAAAGACCTGCTGTCGCCAACCATGCTTGTCCTCCAGCTCTCCGGCCTGGATCCCTTTTAACGTTTTCAGAAGCTTCATCACACCCTCACTGCATCTGGAGTTAGCCACTGGTGGTAGGAGGGAGAAGAAATGGGGAATGGCTGCTTACGGGTTCTCATCCCCATACTTGAAACAAATCTTGGTATTTGTGCTCTTCCTGGTGATGCTCTTGATAGGTACCAACGCCGCCGCGGTTCCCGCTGCCATAACTTCATCAAACTCTCCACACTCGTCGAAATTGACCTGGCGCACCTCAACCTCCCAGCCCATGTCTTTAGCAATCTGTTGGACACTGTTGGAAGTGATACTCTTGATGACGCTCTTTGAGTCTGCGACAATAAGCTTTGTCGGCTCACCCTCTTCCTTTCCATACTTAATGGCCAGGAATCCCGAGGTCGAGAACTCATCGATATATGTGCGGGTCTTTGAGTCCAAGTGGAGGGTGATACCGTAACCCGCCTTCCGTGCTGCTTCCGAGTGGATCAGTACGGGTGCGTAGTTACCACCGACCTTTGCGGAGCCGGTTCCCTCTGGCGCTGCGCGGTCGAAGTTTTCAAGCACGAGGGCGTCGACGGGGTGGACACCGTGGTAGACGCCGACAGGTAGCACGAATACCTATCCAAAGGGATCAGCACCGCACTGCAGGTTTCTTCCAGTCGAACTCACCAAAAACGTGTACTCATCTGGTGGGTTGAGTCCCAACATTGCGGAGCTTCCAAACAGGAGCGGACGGATGTACATGCTAGCGCCACTTGAGTTTGGAGGAACAAAGACAGCGTTCTTTGCGACGGCGAGGTGGGTGCACTGCAGGAACAGCTCCTCGGGGATCTCGGGCATGGCGACGAAGCGCGCAGAGTTCTGCATGCGCTTTGCGTTCTGGTCCGGGCGGAAGATGTGGATTGACTGGTCGTCGGGGTTACGCAGGGCCTTGAGACCCTCATAGCACTGCTGGCCGTAGTTAAGGCCCGGTGCCATGGCGTGGATGTTGAGGTAGGGGTTTGTAACGAATTCTGGGGGCGTCCATTTTCCGGTTGTGTGCGAGTATGTGGTTTCGACATGACCATTCACTGGGCGGTATGTTTGAGTGGGTGAGAGGGAAGCAAACGGACAGACGTCGTACCTTCGCGCACTTTGAAGCCAACGTTGGTCCAATCTGCGTACTGGTAATTAGCATGGGAAATTCAATTGACAGAGACGGGGACATACCAATTGTCTCAGTGGGTGGAGGTGGGAAAACCATGGTTGTGGTGGGTATTTGGGGTGTTTGTTTTTTTGTTTGTGGGATAGGATAGTAAATGTTTGTGGGGTTGAGGTAGTTGTGGTGGGGAAAGGACGCTACTTTTATGATGCGCAGTCGGACGAAAAGCGCGGGGGAGAAGTACCGTGAGACCAATGTAGGCTTAGAACCGAGAGTCCGTAAGAGCGTGCTATTTATATGGTCGTATAAGAATATGTCTGCTCCAAACAACATTATCTCAATGCTGTTCAAGCGGCCGGGTTCCGTAAAGCCGACAGTTTCGTTGATGAGGAATCTGGATATCTCCAACCGTTGTCGTACGGACCCTAGCCCATACTCACCTCCCTGTCGGTCTCCGGCTTGCCGTTTTTCGGGCATCACTCGACCCCATATCCGCCAGTTCACTTGCACATCTCCGAACTCGGAACGCCTGCTTGGAAGTATCTCATTCCTTGAACTTCAAGAACGTAAACTGAAAGGTCCAACCAAGCATATACTAAAAGCCTACGTACACAAACAGGAGGAAGAATAATGGAACTGCAACATCTAACAGAAGGAAAAATAAAGATGAAGGCTTGCAACTGAATGCTACGCTCAACTCCGAACTAGAAAACAATATTAGAAATACAAGAGATACCCACACCAACATACGATAATCCAAACAACGCATGCAACGCAAAACAATTAGGGAACACCAAAACGATGTCTCTATTCTACCACCACCACACATCCGTCCAGCGGGGAGCATGAGGGTCAAAGGGTATCAACGTCATATCGTAATCATAATCATATCCTCCCCTGTTTCATCAACGGACTGGTGGGCTGGATTGGTGGCAAGGACATACGCACACCGAGCCCTCCACAGCCGTCATTGCTTCCCATACTCTGTCTTGGACTTCCGTTCGCTTCCACAATTGTGCTAAACCGATCCTCTGTCTCACGACTACTAATTGATAGAGTTTTTGTCTCCGTACGTGATTCTAGCGTATTTTCACGTTCGAGCTCACGTTCAAGCTCCTTTTCTGCCGCTCGTTCCATCTTTTCTTTCTGTCTGTCACGATCGTCTCCGTCTTTATTCTGCTCTTTATCCTGGCTGTCTTTGCTAGTCGTTGGGGCTGGGGATAGTGGTGTTGCCTGCTCTCGACTAGATGTAGAAGGCCAGCGATCTGTCTTGCCATCCACCGCTTCCGCAGGTCGGCCGGTTCTAGAGTCTGAAGAAGATGCTTGTCGGTAATTTGACGATGCCGTACTTGGAGGGTATCGCTTCTGCTCTGTTCTGTTGTACTCTTCTTCCTCGGTCAAGCACCCGGCCCAACAGTCTGCCCAGCTATTAACCAACCAGTTGAAACAAAATCTATCGATTCGGAGAGTTGAGCAAAAGATCATGCCCAAGTTTGAAAGGTTCATCTTGTTGATGTCTGAGGCGAGACATATTGTGCTCAAATGAGAGAATAGATGGTTTAGTAGGTAGTAGTTCTATTATACGGCGTAAGTTTAGTAGACCAAAGGACAGGAAAGAGGATATATACATAAGGCGGCAAGTTAGACAATTCATCAACAAATGCCTGCGGTGGCCGTGGAGATTCGGTTTCGTCTTTGCACCTGTCATATATCCGCTTTTGAACCTCCAGCGGGAGAATGGCGTCCGGTACTGTTTGGATATATCTTCAGAATCGCCCCCTTCAAGGACGAGGATGTAAGGCGACTTACAAGATCGGAACCATCCTTTGAGAAGTGAAGACACAGTATGAAGATCATCCGGCGGATTCTCAAAGAGGTCTACATCGTGGCGTATTTTGAACTCTACTCTTAGATCATCAACGACGGATGTGCTACCTGATATTCGATATATGCCGAGTTCATGGGGACCGTAAACATTGAGATACCTGTACACAGGTCAGTTCACTCCGAGAGCAATATTTCCAATGGAAGAGACGTACTGTAGGCACCGGTAGGCGATGGCGGGCATCCAAAACGCCGCATCACCACCCATTTTGCGATCCTTGACAATTCTCGTCTTCGTCACTGCTTCTTTGAGATCCATACCGAATACATCCAGGTCGTTGCTCGTATCCCGATACTGCTCGTATTTATCCCTTCCACCACTGCCATTCTGTGGGGAGGGAGAACGTCCGTAGGCTTGCTTCCGCGCTGGGTTTTTGAGTTTATCCCACGCAACATGCCCAACTTTGTCGAGGAAGCCTACAGCCTTGAGGCCACCAGCTTGAACCTGTTCCTTACCCTTCTTTACTTTGCTCAAGAAGTTTCCATCTTGGGAAGATGACCGCCGGGGGCCACCGGGGCGAGGATGAGGGGGCAAGGCTGGGGAATATTCATTGGCCGGAGATGAAGGAGATCCTCTGTGCCGGCCCTGGGAGCTCGAGGGGATAATTGTAGGAGGAGACGTAGATGGCGTTCTCGAGGAAGGAGCCGACTTTGCTATCCCCTTGGTCCGCTTTGATTTCTCTTTCGATGATAATGCAAGCTTCAATGGAGATGGACTGCCGTGCTCAGCGATCCGCGGTATCGACGGACTCGTATCGGTCGCTTTGGAAGTCATCGGAGAGGTTGTGACGGGGCTTCTCTGCTGTAGCAAAGAAGAATCCTTCGGGGGTATTGGAGGCTGGGACTCCGGTTTCTTGCGAATGTCGTCTTGAGCTCCCCCTAACTTCGTAGCCGCTGTAGTTGTGTGTTCTTCATTGACAAGCCTGATGCCGCCGCCGTTGGTTTTGCTACCGTTCGTGTTGGACTGCGAGGTAGAGGAGGCGGTTAGGTGGTCCTTCTTTCCCATCGTGCTAGCGATAGGATGGACCTCCTTTTGGTCAGACTCGCTGTTGCGGCTCTCGAGAATTAACACCAGTCAATAAGCTGAAGTCTTGCTGACGTTGCGCTCGATGATTGGAGTTTTGGAGTTGGTTGGAGACTGTTCGTTTGTGAACCCCTCCTTCCTACGCCCCTTGCAGTTGGGCAGCGTTGTTCCTGGGCGGGTACCTGACTAGCTTGGCTGGGCGGATCTGGGTTGCGAATCGGCGGAACGTTCTGTGGCGGAAAAATAGATTGATCCCGTCGGAAATTATGTTAGGCAGACCTGGTTCGGATGCTGTGTTGGATACGGACGTCGGGCGATTCTGTCTCGCGAGGTGGGGATGAGGAGGAGCGAGGAGCAAGGAGCAGAGCGAAAGAGGAGTAGGTGGTATCTGTACTCTACACTACCTCTACTAAGAAGGTATTTCGGAGTCCGGTGCGATTCTGTAGGTACTCTATGTAGAGTAGGTACTTCACGTTTCCTCCTAGCTCTCTCCGCTCGGCTGCATACGACGACTCCGATACATCCAGGTATCAGAGCGCTTTTAGCGAGATCCGGGAGAGGAGAGTTTAGGCCGGGACCTTCTGCAGAGAACGCAGCCCGAAACAGCAAAAAGAAATTCCACGTCGAGGATATATCAACGGGGGCAGCGTCTTTTGATCGCGCCAACCCACAGTCAGTGTGCGGCCTTCGACACCTTTGGAGCCCTCTCGCTCGGATTCACGCCGGCCCCCACACCCTGTTTTGCCTATTCGCATTCGCATTTTATTTAGAACTGGCGGAGGCCGGCACCAGCACCTCCCGCTTTGGTTGCCAAAGCGGCACCACCGGGGAGGGACCTAGGGGAGCGGGGCTGAGTATTATACAGAGAGATGACAGGATCATCAATAGTCCGCCATATGATGGAGCTTCACTCGGATGCTCGTTTTCAAAATGAACCAGTTTCAGAACTCGGTGTATCGACCGGTCATCTTCTAGGCTCGCCATATCTGGAACGTCCAGCCGGATGCGCTGTTTACTAGGAATACTTGTTAAGTATGACCAGCTCTTCCCGTTTCGATGGCTGAAAATTGTAATCTGAAGGAAGTGTCGGTTGCCCAAGATTTGGTTCTTGTGGTCCGTATTTCGGCTCAGTCGTTCGGAGTCAATGGTTCGGAGCATGGGTTTTAGCGTGAATCTTCGCCGGAAATTGAGGCGGCCGGTTCGAGGGTCTCTTCAGGTTCTCCGCCGTTGCCGCTGCCGTTGTCTCAGGTAAGGTTCGGAAAGACTCGGCAGTGCTGAATCCACCATTCTACAGCCAGCTTCAAATTTAACTGATCTCCAAAGAGCCAACCGGCTAATGCACAAAAAATGCGAGGATAGCAACATGATCGATCGGAAGCGCCGAGATCTAGAAGATGGGACTGCCACTACCCCGAGCCCTAAACTCATATTCTACTACCGAAACGCAAGAGCGGCTTGCCAGCTACCTATATCTGCTACTTAGTACTTGTTATGATGCAGGTGGATAACCTTATCTCAACCGCTCTTACCACTGTCGTCCCGAGCTGGTACTCTACATATAGCCTTTCCAGTAATTTCTCAGTTTCCCGTTTCGCAATGCCGCCCTGACCGTTGGCTGAGTTGGGGAAATCAATCCTCTTTGTGGCTCGTTTATGCTTGGGATCAGGGAACGTTTGGGCGAGAACGAGTTGGTCGAATCTAGGGCTATGGAGGAGAGGATTGACGGACAAGGGTTTGCGGTTGCTGCCGGAATGTTCAATTGCTAGTGAATACTTAAGTATTAGGAGGCACGCCTGGGAGGTTCCTAACTGGGTGTGGTGCCTGACAAATGGGCGGACTCGCCGTTCATGGAACGCCCAACTGGATCTCTGTTTACGACCGAATTGGGGGCCAGACTATCCAGAGGAACTCATTCACCCGGATCATTGCTAAACAGAGAAGCCAAAACAGCAATGGTGAAGGCCCCTCATCGTTAGCAGATTCACAACCAGTCATTTTCGGCACAGACTCCTGGTGGTCTGGATCGGAGTATCAATAGGACATGGCGCTGCATTGATACTATAGAACAGATCTGTCTCCGTTTCGTGCCGGCCCTAGTCTTAAAGCATTTTTTCTCTATGTGTCTCCGTTTGAGATGCCGAGCTGAGGACCTCTGTCGTCTAGAAGTGCTCAAATATATCTCTGGGATGGAGATAAATAATAAAGAGACTCCTAGGCCTATTTTAGAGGTTGAGGAGACCGAACTCCGCAAGGAAATCTGTTACTATATGATCTGAAGGGAAGTCGCCGATACTGATATCGCCGAATTGACTCACAGGCTACGCACTCACAGTCGTAGACTCATCCACGAGTTTTCACTCGCCACCGCCACTGGCATTTGCAATCGTGAGCTTCCATAGACTTCGTCCGCTTTACATTCGTAACAAAATCAGAGATGTAGGGTTTCGAGTAAGTTTTCATGACCGCCGAATAGGGCTAGCGCATATTGTTGCGGCTTGAGTTACTTGCACCTCCAAAGCAATCATCAACACACAACCCCGTCACCTCCATCACCACCATTTCGAAGCCTACGCTCCCCCATCGTCACCTTTTAGCTCGACCTCATCTCCAACAATGACCGGATTCGATTTTTCAAACTATACTCGTAATGCAGCTCTTCACGCTAATGGAGTGCCGCTGCCGAAAGCTACCTCTACTGGTACAACCATTGTGGGGTGCATCTACGACGGCGGAGTGGTGATTGCAGCTGGTAATGGATTTCCGGGGGCTTCTTCGGTGCTGGATAGAGGTGGCTAATGATGCAATATAGATACCAGAGCTACCAGCGGACCCATAGTCGCCGACAAGAACTGCGAGAAGCTACACTACATCGCACCCAACATCTGGTGTGCTGGTATGCTCCAGACCCATCCCAAAATCATGGGATTAGATATCTGACAGGATTTTTGCATTTAGGAGCTGGTACCGCGGCCGAGTATGTTGCTTCGCCCTCCATTTTGCCACCCAACACATGAACATAACTGACAATATGTGCATAGTACTGAGTTCACCACTGCCCTCATCTCCTCCAATCTCGAGCTTCACGCTCTTAGCACCGGCCGGAAGGCACGAGTAGTCACCTGCATGACGATGCTGAAACAGCATCTTTTCAAGTACCAAGGCCACATCGGTGCCTACCTTGTTGTTGCTGGCGTTGACCCTACTGGTGTCCACCTCTTCACCGTTCACGCCCACGGGTCTACGGATAAGCTTCCCTACGTGACGATGGGATCTGGGTCTTTGGCGGCTATGGCGATATTTGAGACGATGTGGAAGAAGGGGATGACCAGGGATGAGGCTGTGGAGTTGTGCAGTGAGGCGATTCAGGCTGGTATCTTCAACGATTTGGGGTCTGGTAGTAATGTTGATGTCTGTGTTATCACCGAGGAAAAGGTTTGTTCCACCATCGCCGCGGACTATGGTGGGGTTTGTGAGCTGATAGGTGATGCTAGGCTACATTGTTGAGGAACTACGTGACGCCCAACGAACGTGTTCCCAAGGAGCAGAGCTACAAGTTTGAACGGGGCACGACAGCATATCTCAAGGAGATGGTGGTGGAGCGGAAGGACCTCAAGAAGTACGTCACAATCGTGGATCTGGGTGCGGCAGCGCCTACTGGCACGGTGAGTGGAGATGCGATGGAGGTAGATGCATAAAGATTGTTTTCCTACGATGCTACTAGTACCATCGAATAAACTTGCCTTGAATCGATTGCGATTTAATTTTACGAGTTATGTGCCGGGTAATAAAGAAAACATTTGGTGGGGTAGAGGGGTGAGCTTCAGAGAGTGTTTCGAGTGTTTCACAAACCCAAAATGTCAGACGACGAACGAATACTTCAAATAGAGGCAGAAAACAGATCCCTCAAAGCACGAATACAACAGCTTGAAGACGAACTTTCCTACTACCGCAACTCTACAGCCACCCTGAATGTCCCGCCGCCTCCAATACCAACACCCCCCACCCCCGCAAACCTAGAACTGTCAGAGTACATCCGCTACGGCCGCCAACTAATCCTCCCACAAATTGGTCTTCCCGGTACCTCCTTCCCTCCTTCTCTCCCTTCCCCTCTCCACTAATCCCTCAGGCCAAACACTCCTCAAATCCGCCAAAGTACTCATCATCGGCGCCGGTGGACTCGGCTGCCCAGCCGCCACTTACCTCTCCGCCTCCGGAATCGGCACACTCGGGATAATAGACCACGACACCGTCGAGCTCTCCAACCTCCACCGCCAAACCCTCCACACCACATCCCGGATCGGCCTCCCAAAGGTTCTCTCCGCCATCTCCTCCCTCCGCGAAATAAACCCACACGTAACCTACATCCCGCACCACTACGCGCTCACCCCCGAGAACGCACTCGCAACAATCACAGACTACGATATCATCCTCGACTGCACAGACCACCCGAGTCTGCGATACCTCGTCTCCGACGTCTGCGTGCTGCTCCACAAACCCCTCGTCTCCGCGTCCGCACTGAGAACCGACGGCCAACTCATCGTCCTCAATTCGCCCCCAGGAAAAGGCCCGTGCTACCGTTGCATCTGGCCGCGCCCCCCGCCGGCCGAAAGCGTCACCTCCTGCGGCGATGGCGGCGTCTTAGGGCCGGTGGTGGGCGTGATGGGTGTGCTCCAAGCGCTGGAGGCGGTGAAGCTTATTGCCTCTATCCCCAAGGAGGAAGCGCAGGCAGCGGCGGTGGAGGGGAAGATGCTATTCTTCTCCGCATACGCGGGCCAGCAGTTCCGGACGTTGCGGATGCGGGGACGGCGGAAAACGTGTATCTCGTGCGGCGAAGGTGCTACGATCACTCCCACCACCATCCCATCGTATGAAATCTTCTGTGGGTTGCCACCGGATGTTCCGCCGCTTCCCGCGGCGTATCGGAGGTCGGTCGCGGAGGTGAAGGCACAAAGGAATCCGGTGATTGTAGATACCCGCGATGCGACCCAGTTTGGGATCTGCGCTGTCAGGGGGAGCATTAACATCCCGTTCTCGCTGTTCCAGAATGCAGCGGAGGGCAGCTTGCCTGAGGATATGAAAGAGGTTCTAAGAGACAATGAGGGGCCAGTGGTGATGCTTTGCCGCCTTGGGAACGATTCGCAAATTACGGCAAGGCAGGTACTCGAGAACGGTGTGCTTCACGGCAGGAAGGTTTTTGATGTTGTTGGTGGGATTAGAGAATGGGCGAGGACTGCACCGGAAGATGGGGTTGTGGAGTATTGATAGATTGGGAGGCTCCGGTACCATCACTAAATATCGAAATAGTAGGTCTCCATTGAAATAGTCCACCTAAAGTATACAAAGCATCGTCGCTTAGTCGTGTATTTCATGATGATCAAAACATGACATTAAACTTTCTTAATCCTAGAATCGCAGTCATCAGACACCCCCGCCATTCTACTCCTCGATATGAAAACGTGCTATACAAAGAAAAGCATCAATCGATACACTTATGCTGCATGTGTAGAATTAAAGAAAATAAATATAGTCTCGTGAGTGAGCATGCACATCAATTAATACTAATACCGCTCGTCACATCTTCCTCGCCTAGTCTGCCTCTAGCCACCCACACATTCTCTAATCTTCACCAAAGTCAGCACAGACCAAGCACATCAATCAGATAGGAACTTACGGCGAGACCAAGCTTGGGTTCACAAACTCCTGCCCTTCTTCCCTCTCCCTATCAAGCGTATCCATCCCATCGACAATATCACCTTGATGCGGTTTTATGCTCTTCAATGCGATGTGGTAATTTGCCGGGAGGTAGTGGTGGTTATAATGCCAAAACGACCAGAGCGAAAAAGCCAACAACGGTAGTATCAACCCCGCACGAGTAAAAGCTTGGCGTAGCACCAGCCATCCAGCCATTGTAAGCTGAAAGACGATGAGACCGAGGATAACTCGGTACACGATCATTGGCCAGGCCTTTCCGGTTGAATAGCGGGGATGGTCCATGGCGTAGAGAAGCTGGTACTTGTATGTAAAGTATCCGACAACGAAATAAACCAGGCCAAAGGCGAGAATGAGGACTCCGAGCTTGAGAACACTATAGACAATGCAGATTATGTATATGAGGATTGGTTGAGGGAGGTAGAAGCCGTATTGGAACATGGGAGGTTTTACGAGCTCCGCATAATCTATTAAGGTATATTAGTCTCATATTTCAATGAAAACCTCTCTATACTGGGTATACCTCGCAGTGTTTTTGAGCCATATTTGGTGATGGGATATAACGTGACGGTGCCAATTTGCAACAGCCGAAACGGAAACATGCCCAATCCCTGGAGAATGATTAAGTTGACATAGAAGGGCCCAAGACCCTCTACCGCGTTTGCGAGGAGCAACGCAATGCTTGCTGTGTCCTTGAAAGATCCCTTTAGAGTCTCCCAGAAGGTATGAAAAGTGAAAGCTGTGCCGCTGGGGGTAACAGTTAGCCCATATCGCCTGACCACACTGCATAATAGCTTACAATATAGTGAACGCGAGGAACAAGTTGAAAAATGAGAAAAAGAAGTTCTTGCTGATTACAGAAAGCTCGACCTCCTCTTGAGAGATCATTCCTTGATATTGCGAGAGCCCTATAACCGTCAGAGAGCAAATAGACGCAGGTCCAAATCGGAGAACTTGCAGTCATAGAAATACGGCACCGAAACGTTAAGCAGGGTCAAAATCAATGTTGGGAGAAAGGTCTGAACTAGAGAACCCAAGGTTTCGTTTGCTTCTAGTATATCTGCAAGATTGGGCCATATGCGCCGAATCTCGCCCATATTCCACAGGCCAGCAAGAGCAGCAACGGGGATAAGCCAGAAAACTGATAGAAGCGTGACTGATATGCTGATGGACCACCCACGCCATAGACGGGAGGCCCTTGACAAGTATACGTTGTGCCAATTGATATCAGACGGGAAAGGAGCCTGTCGGGCAATCAAAGCGCCTGGAGTCGGGTCCAAAAGTGTTTGCGTGGCGATCTGAGCAGCAGACACGGAGTCCATAGTTATAAATGCAAGTGGAGTTGCTCGGTATTCCTTTCGCCTTGCTTCTGTAATTTTATCATCGAGTTTTTGAAGCTTCAAAGTGAGGTATTCGATAGCATCGACTTTCTTGGACTTGAGCTTGAATTTACCATATCTCTTGGTAAGCTGGGGTCGACCCTGGCCGCGCGGACGTCTCGGAGCTTCTTCAAGCAAGGGCTGAGCTTCCTCATCGGAATGTGTATCAGCGATCAGTGATTCGGGCTGCTCGGATTGTAAGATGGCAAGGTCCTTTGGGCGCTTTTTCGCAGTATGATAGACCGTGTGAACTTCCTCGAGCTTCCTCAAGGTGTTCTGTCGTTCATCCAGGAGTCGATCCAATTCCTTCCACTGTCGACACATGGTAATATTTTCGACCTTTCCTATGCCTAGTTTTTCGAGGTATTCTTTCAAAGTACCCTCTGAGCGTAATTCCTCTGGGATTCCTGAAAGCTTGATAGTCTTGCTGGTAACAGTCGCCTGGCTGCCAAGATATTCTTGTCGCACTTGAACGACCTCCTGCGTCTGGTCCCACAGAAAATAGTATCCCAGTCCGGTAAAAACATACACGAATACGAGGATTACCCAAAGATATATAGGATCGAGTTTCACTGGTCTCAAAGGCTTTTTCTCTCCTCCGTCGAAGACCGTCTGTGTAACGCCGAAAATTTGACCGGTTATTTCCTTGAACAAGTTGCCGTTGCCAAAGTATGAATGAACTGGGGCAAGAACCACTCCCGCAAGGACCGAAGCCACGAAAAGAAACTTTATAGCCATCTTGAAAAATGCAAGGAACTATCGCACATAAGTGATGAACTGTGAAGCGCAGACATTGCCTGGAATACTAACTACGTAAGCGTCTAGACCGGCTGTAGCTAGTATTTCTGCATCCGAAACTCTCCACAAGGCGGGTATCCATCCGAAGAGATCTGGTGGAAGATCAGGGAGCGATGATGCTGCAGTTTGCCAGGGTCAGCGGGGAGTGCCATTTAATCGACATCAAATTCGAAGTCCCACCATTCCGTACTCGTATCTTCCGTGCGTAGTAAAACTGCGGCCACTTTGGTCGCAGCAAGCAGAAGGATATGAAAGCGCTGAGGCCGAGAAGGACTGAGATGATGAGTTGCTGGAATAGGGCTCGCTGTGCTAGAGAGGTGTTAGTCAGTGCTGCAGTCTACGAGATGAAGCGGACGCACTCTGATGTCGAGGATCAAATAAGCCTTCACCCGGATGTGTAGAGTTGTCGCCGCCATGGTCGAAGAAAAAGTACGACATGATTATTGAGAGATAATCGAACCAACTGAAGTTTTGGCAGAGAAGATGAAGATGCTCTAGCTACTGCAGGTTGGTATGTCAGGGCAGCCACGTCAAAAAGGTGACGAAACAGTGCAGGGATGAGCGCTCCACATACTTGTTATGTTCGGTTGTAGCCGATCTTGAAACATTATGTTCTATGTTGTTCTCTGTCACCGCGTACCTAGCAGTCCTCTTTCAGCCTCATTAGAGAGCTATGTACATACAAGCCCCGCGACTGCTAACTGTGGCACCACCGCGTTCAGCTCTTCAGTTTCCAATATCCACCAAAACACCATCAAGACCCAACATATCATCATCATGATCACCCAGACTACCGGAAACCTCAGCTTAGGTTTGTGCATTCTATTTATCAACTAAAGCGCATGAATTCGATGCTGATCGATGGCAGATGGCATTCACGTTGATATGGAGCACCTTAAGAAGGGAGAGGTCAAGTCGGTTCCCATCCTGATCTATCCAAATTCTTGTCCGGAATATGCTGAACTGAAGCTTATAGCCTTGGAACATCAATGTAAGACTTCCCCGCCGCGACTGTCCCTGGATGCACAACGATAATATGACGATGGACTGGAGCTGGCTGATGTTAATAACTTGATAGCATGGCGGTAGCCTTCAACGGCGGTGTCGTGCTCGGTAGGGTCAAATAGATCGATGGTTGTCTGACGTTACTAACCAACTTCTCAGGTGCTGATTCTCGGACAACCACCGGTTCTTACATTGCGAACCGAGTGACTGACAAGCTTACACAAGTCCACGATACAATCTGGTGCTGCCGGTACGAGTTCCGTGATATGAGTGGCACCTATACAGTGCAACTGATTAGCTCGTAGTTCCGGATCTGCTGCGGATACCCAAGCGGTTGCAGACATCGTCCATTACCATTTACAGATGTACAAGTATGTTCAGATTACCGAAGCGTCTGCTTGTTCTGTCTGTATGTTGAACTGTGTCACAGTGTTCAGAATGCCCAACCACCTACCACACAGATTGCCGCCGCTCTCTTCCAGGAAATCTGCTACTCAAACAAAGATCAATTAAATGCCGGCATCATCATCGCCGGCTGGGATAAGCGCAAGGGCGGCGAAGTCTACTCGATTCCTCTTGGAGGATCCCTTCACAAGCAAGCCTATGCGATCGGTGGTTCCGGTTCGACATACATCTACGGATACTGTGACGCTAACTGGAAGGATGGCATGAACGAGGAAGAGGCTGTTGCGTTCGTCAAGGGTGCGCTGGCCGAGGCGATCAAATGGGATGGAAGCTCCGGCGGTGTCATCAGGATGGTGGTGCTCACGGAAAAGGGACCGGACCGAAAGATATTCTTCCCGGATGAGGATTACAAAGGAGACGGGAAATAGATAGATTTCATGGGACGGATGTGATTAAATGAAGGCTAATGAATATACGGTGTCTGCTCTAGCGCCAATTCATGAATCATGATATAATGTCTGGCAATAACTTGTAATACCTGTGGGTATTCTACAGCCCGTGATATAACAAATCTGCCCAGCACGATGGTGCTCAACTTGCTGTTCTCTGTCTTTGTATCCACACAGTAGTATTTGACAGTACCGCGGGTTATTAGATATCCAGAGGTTAGGTAGAGTATAGTAATAGTAGAGTACATTGCCTAAAACGATTTGACGAGGAAAGAGAGGGTTGACGATATGTTTGTATTGTGCTAGTTACTTAGTATGTTACAGAATGCCGATGTTGACGCTCAATGAGTGTTGATGGTTGGGAGACAGGAGTAGAAGGAGAGGAAGAGATTCCGGTGCGTAATCCGTAGAGAGATACCTTTAAATACTTACTTTCCCTAAAGAAAGCGGCTCCAATAAAACTGTGGCGCAGGGTCTTAATCACTCAAACTTAATCACTCAACTTTGACCAAATTCTGACACCAAGGTAGGGTTTGTCTGCCCCACTAGTAATCTTAGTACTACCATCTATCTCTTCACATCCCCATTGGAGCGACACTAATTGCCCTTCACCGTTCATACAGACCATACATCAGCACGTTTGTGCCAATTCATTACCACTTCAGAGTGTATCTTGGGAAACCAGCCCGCGCGAATCGTCTTCACATTGAACGACGACCTTTCAGGGACGGACAAAGATGAAGACTCAAGTTATTGACAATGTTCCGAAAAAGATTGGCGAGGTCCAGTTTGGGATCATGTGAGTTCTTTGCGAGCGACCAGACAGCTGCGCAAAACAGCGCTGATGAACAACCAACTACAGGTCCCCTCAGGATGTGGTCAAGCAAGGAGTTGTCGAGGTTGCAACACGAGAGCTATATGATTTAGATGGAGGGCGGACTCTGAAGAAGAACGGTGCTTTGGATGCACGGATGGTATGTTAATTGTTGGTCGCATAGCATGGATCGATCGAGTTGCTGAAGTCGTGGCGTTGTCATAGGGAACATCCTCAAAGTCCGGAACCTGCGAAACTTGCGGCGAGGGTTTACAGAACTGCAACGGTCATTTCGGCCATGTCAAGCTCGCACTACCGGCGTTTCACATCGGCTACTTCAAGGCGATTACGACGATGTTGCAGAACATCTGTAAGGACTGCGCGCGGATATTGCTGGATGACAATCAGCAACGGCAATACCTCAAGATGTTACGGACGCCCAATATCGATAATCTGCGCCGAACAAGTATCTGTAAAAAGATCAACGAGCAGTGCAAAAAGGCGCGGACGTGTCCACACTGCGGTGCGATCAATGGTGTTGTCAAGAAGATTGGCCCACTGAAGATTATACACGACAAGTGGAGAGCATTCAACTCTTCTACGGCGGCCAAGAAGGTCCCTCCAGAGTCGAAAATTCTGTTCGATAAATCATTTGCGGAGGCCAAGAGAACAAACAACGATCTAGAGAAGCATGTTAAGAAGGCTATGGACGATCTGAACCCGCTTAAGGTGCTCAACCTCTTTAAGCAAGTTCTGCCCACGGACTGCGAACTTCTAGGTATGAACCCAGAGAAGGGACGGCCTGAGATGTTCATCTGGCAGTATGTGCCGGCGCCACCAGTCTGCATTCGACCCTCCGTTCAGCAAGATAGCGCAAGCAATGAGGACGATCTTACCGTCAAGCTGACTGAAATCATCTTCATGAGTTCACTAATACGAGCCGGACTGCAACAGGGAAAGGGTATCCAAACTCTAATGGAGCAGTGGGACTACATGCAGGCCCAAATTGCAATGTATATCGATAGCAGTCAGCCTAGTATCACGAGGAACTATACCGAACTTAAACCAATCCGTGGGTTCTGTCAAAGACTCAAAGGGAAACAAGGTCGTTTCAGAGGAAATCTTTCCGGGAAGCGTGTTGACTTTTCTGGGCGAACTGTCATTTCACCTGATCCGAACTTGAGTATAGAGCAAGTTGCAGTTCCAATACTCGTGGCAAAGAACTTGACATACCCGGAAAAGGTGACACGATACAATATTGAGAAGCTTCGTCGATTAGTCGAAAATGGAACGGAAGTATGGCCTGGTGCCAACTACGTCATTAAAAATGGTTCAGATTTCAAGCTATTTCTTAAGTTTGGTGACCGAAGACGAACAGCAGAAAATCTTCAGATAGGAGATGTCGTGGAAAGGCATTTAGAAGATAATGATATAGTACTATTCAATCGGCAGCCGTCGTTGCACAAACTCAGTATCCTAAGTCATTATGTATGTGAAATCTTTCGTAGAGCCGTGTATGGACCAGCACTAACTTCTAGCAGGCTAAAATTCGTCCATGGAAGACATTCCGTCTTAACGAATGTGTTTGCAATCCTTATAACGCTGATTTCGATGGTGATGAGATGAATCTCCATGTTCCGCAGACCGAAGAAGCCCGGACAGAGGCGATTCAGTTGATGGGCGTGAAGAACAATCTCTGCACGCCTCGTAACGGAGAGCCTATCATTGCTGCCATCCAGGACTTTATAACAGCAGCATATCTGCTCAGTAGCAAAGAAATCTTCTACGACAGAAAAACCTTTGGTCATATTTGCATGTACATGGTTGACGGCAACGAGCAAATTGACATGCCCCCGCCGGCAATTCTGAAACCGCAGGCTCTTTGGACCGGAAAGCAAATCTTCAATCTCATGATGCGACCGAATAAGAAGAGCCCAGTCCTTGTCAATCTAGATGCGAAGTGTCGAGATTATAAACCTATACCAGGAATGGCACCGGATATGTGTGCAAACGACGGTTTCCTTATCATTCGAGGTAGCGAGATTATGTGCGGACTTATGGATAAGTCAACTGTGGGGTCAGGCAAGAAGGATTCTGTGTTTTATGTAATCCTGAGGGATTTCGGCCCAGATGAAGCTGTGCGTGCCATGAACCGGTTGGCAAAACTCTGCGCCCGATGGTTGGCAAACAAAGGCTTTTCGATTGGAATCAACGATGTTCTTCCAGGTGCGGTTCTGAGGAGCGAGAAAGATTTCATGGTTGAAGATGCGTATTCACAATGCGACAAACTTATCCTCCAGTTCAAGGAAGGAAAACTTGAAAAGGCTGCCGGATGTGACGAGGAAACTACTTTAGAAAACAAAGTCCAGGGTATCCTGAGTAACGTCCGTGACAGGGTTGGAGATATTTGTATGAAAGAGCTGAGCAAATTCAACTCACCGTTGATCATGGCGTGTTCTGGATCTAAAGGTTGGTAATTGCGCTCATTCTCTTCGAAAGGAACACTTCTGACTCCTCTCTACAGGTTCAAAGATCAACGTCTCTCAAATGGTTGCTTGTGTCGGACAACAGGTCATTGCTGGAAAGCGTGTTCCTGATGGATTCGATGATCGTTCACTCCCTCATTTCGCCAAAAACTCAAAACAGCCGCCGTCGAAAGGTTTTGTCAGGAATAGCTTTTTTTCCGGACTCACCCCTACGGAGTTTTTGTTCCATGCCATTTCTGGTCGTGAAGGTTTGGTTGATACTGCTGTCAAGACTGCTGAAACCGGATACATGTCACGTCGTTTGATGAAGTCTCTGGAGGACTTGTCTGCAAACTATGATGAAACTGTTCGAACCTCCTCGTCGGGTATCGTACAGTTTAAATATGGTGGTGACAGTCTGGACCCCGTGGATATGGAGGGTGATGCGCAGCCCGTGAACTTTAACCGGACTTTCTATCACTCGGATAACATCACATTCGACGACAATGCTCCTGGACTTCTACCCTACGAGCTCGTTGAGTTGTGTGACAAGGTCATCGCACCGCTCGAGGCAAAGCAAATTCGCAAAAACCTGTTAGGAAACGTCGTCACAGACGCTGAGCTCGAGGCTTTATCAGTGAGGGATGCTGCCATGGCTCTAGACGAAAACGAGAGTTTGCGTCAGTTCTACAAGGATATCAGGTCGTATATTGACCAGAAAGCCACTGCACTCGCAAACCTACGAGAGAAGTTTGGCCTACCGCGGTCGGATGAGATCCCATACGATAGCTTCAGAGGTCAAAATATCGATGAGTACTATCCAAAGGCAAATGTAAAGGCCGTAAAGCAGGTACTCAAGATCTCGAAAGAATGCCTTCAACAATTCCTTACCCAGTGTCTTACCAAGTACGAGCGTGCCAAGATCGAGCCTGGATCAGCTGTCGGTGCTGTTGGTGCACAGTCAATCGGTGAGCCCGGAACTCAGATGACATTGAAGACTTTCCATTTTGCCGGTGTTGCCTCCATGAACGTTACTCTTGGTGTGCCTCGTATTAAGGAGATTATCAACGCATCGAAGAATATATCTACCCCAATTATTACCTGCAAACTTGTAACCAAGGATGATGAACGTGCTGCTAGGGTTGTCAAGGGTAGGATGGAAAAGACATATCTGTCAGACGTAAGTGATTGCCGTTATTCATTCATTGTTAGTCACTCAATAAAGCTGACTGGTGCGATGTAACAGATTATCCATTATGTGGAAGATGTCTGCGCCCCTGAAGACAGCTATGTTTGTGTCCGTATCGATTGGAAAACTATTGAAGCTCTGCAGCTTGAAGTGGGTACAGACGAAATCATCAACGCACTCGTCAAGTCCAAACTCAAGATCGCTCGGCAAGACGTGCGAATCAATGGCAACAAAATCCGCATTTATGTCCGAGAACTAGCAGCAAAAGATCGTGGCGCCAAAGACGACGGTGATGTCTATCTTCGCGTGCAAGCTCTTAAGCGTGCTATCCCGAATGTTATTGTCAATGGCTACCCCAATGCCGTCCGTGCAGTCGTTAAAAAGAATGAGAAGACGAGAGAGAACGAGCTTTTGGTTGAGGGATACGGTTTGAGACAGTGTATGAATACCGACGGTGTAATCGGGACTCAGACCAAGAGTAATCATATCATGGAGATGAAGGAGGTGCTCGGAATTGAAGCTGCTCGGTATATATTTCCGTTTTCTTCCCCTTCCGTAAGCTGTTGCTGAAACGATTAGGCAATCTATCATTGGTGAAGTCTCTTACACCATGAAAGAGCACGGAATGGACATCGACCCTCGACACATGCAGCTTTTGGGCGACGTCATGACGTATAAAGGTGAAGTTCTGGGAATCACACGTTTCGGTCTAGCAAAAATGAGAGATTCAGTGCTCCAACTTGCGTCGTTCGAGAAAACGACAGATCACTTGTTTGATGCGGCTTTTCATATGAAAACAGATGCGGTAGAAGGTGTAAGCGAGTGCATCATTTTAGGACAGAGTATGACGATTGGAACTGGAGCGTTTGGAGTGGTGAGAAATTTGATGGTAAGAGATAAGGATTTGAAGCCAAAGAAGTTGCTGTTTGAGGATTGTTGGAACAGTATGAATCCAAAGACTAGAGTAGCGTTGAGGTAGGCAAGAGTGGGGGAATTGGAGGGTGTATATTAATTTTGTCAGGCTGTTGGTTAAATGCTGTATTCAAAATTTTGATTAGGAGGGTTGGGCGTTTGGCTTCGACTAGGCATGGCTTGTTTACTTTAGATTTATGTGAAGCTCCAAGAAGCATTAGGGCAGCTTTGCGGGTTGTCGTACATTTACATGCACTTCGTACTTAGCACTTAGTACCCACTTGCTTACCCAGGTAATCGGTAGGGCTGCACTTCAGGTACTCGAGTTTGCCGGTTCTCGGCCCCATACCCTGTCACTCATCATCTACCTCTACTACTTCCTCACTCACTCTCACTCACTACTCAGAACGTCATCATCTCTCACTCATCTCTTTCCAAAGATCATCCCACCATACTCGAAAGCTTTTCTCATGGCGATATAAACAGAGCAACAGGTGAACAACAATCGGGAGTTTGGAGCCTTACCTCAAACGTTTCCGTCAAAGTGGATCGAAACTTATACCATAAAGCCAACCCCCTCTTCACTACAATCACATTCTCACAAAAACCCGCTTCTGCAGCTTTCGAATACTTCTACACCGGTGCATGGACGGCGAAGATGCAGTCACCAGGCCCAATCTCACTTCTGGCGAAGTATTTACGAGGTTTAGCGAATACAGGATCCAACGAACCGCATCTTATCAGGTATGAATGCTCTGGGCGAATGCTCAGTCTGGTTTGATTGCTAATGGAGACTTGGTTATCAGGATTCCGCAATCGATCCATACCGCCTTAAAGGACAGACTTCAAAATGCACCTCCATCTCATGAAGTGTTCGAGAAGGCCGAAATTGAAGACCTGGTCGACTCGCTCGGCGATAACTTGGAACGATGGTGTTCGTTAGAAGAATCGAGCTTTGCTGCTATTGCTATGGCATTTATCTTTACTGAAAAGTGCATGGCACGAGAGGAAGGGGTCTTCAAGCTGTACATTGCTCTTGAGTCAATGAAGAATGGCCTTGGCAGCTTAAGAAGAACGACATATAAGAATATTGTGGGCGAGAAGCTGATGCAGACTCTGATTACATTCTTCCTGGACAACAGGCGGCAAGCCCTCGCAAGGAGATGGGCAGGACTTTTACTGGTCGAATTATTAGAGACGGTGGAAAACAGAAATCTCTTGCAAACTATCTGTGACGGAGAAGGAAATACATACCTGTTGCAAATCGGCAAGATGGTGGTCGAAGGAAAATATCGAATTCCAAAACACATTTGTGGGAGTTTGATATTGGAGCTTGCTATGGATGCTACTATGAACGATCGACGGGAACTCTTACTTACCGTTATGCCAAAAGATGCCTTCGATATAAAACCTTTTGGTGATGGCGAGCGTTTTCCCATCGGCACTGGAACTCAGTGGGAACTCGATTTCACCAACTATTTACTCGACCTAGAAATTGCCAGGGAACAAAAGAATTTGAGGTCAGTAGTTTTCTGCCATCCTCAACCTCAAATATTACCATTTCTAATTTTGTCGTTGTCTAGGATCCCCATGTGTTTTACTGCAAACGCTGTAAAGATTAATGATTCTTACATCGGAAAAGCTGACGGCGTCATTTGTGATATGAGCGACATCTTAACCCTACGCATTCCGACCGACTCGGAGCTGTCACATCATCGCTGGGTAGATATTGATCTTGCAAATATACAAGCAGTTGTGGCGACTTCCTTAGACTCGGATGCGACCAACCTTACTCTCTGCCTCTGCGACTATAAAGAAATGGATTATCTCTTCCTGCTGGACATGAAGCCAGTGAACGAACCGGACACGGTTATCATTCAGGTTCGCACAGATGAGGCCGAACTTATCAGGAACGATCTCATGTCCGCCAAAGTGTACAGGCGGGAGAAGTGGAATAAAAAGGCCGGTAAACAGAGTCTCGCAAGATCGTGGGTGGTTATTGGTGGTAATGCAATTCCGACTAGCAGCATACCAGCTGGTTATAAATTTCAGCAGGAAGCGCGGGACGTCCGTCAACGGCGTGAAGATCTCGAGAATGATGTGGCCAGCCCACCTCCAGCTGATACGTTCACGCCTGCTTTCAGTCAAGGCAAGGAATATGCCCTTCAGGACTTACTTGAAGTAATGGGGGAACTACATGATTCACATTCGCATCTCAGCGCACGTCACATAAATGTGCAACATTCCGCAACTCAGAGCCAGGAACGGATCCAATCAGAGCTCCATGTGTCACAAAATACTCCAAGCCCTGTGCAGCCTTACAGCTCCGTTTCAATAGCTTCTGAGACGCAAGAGAAAGACACAGCTTTGTATGAACCAGTTGTTAATACCACCCAATTCTCGGACCAAAGGAAACTCTTCAATCCAGAAGAGAGTGTTCAACGCGGTATGTATTATATATATTATGTATCGTGTAGATTTAGAGAGAACTAATGCTCCTTGTAAGTGCCTGAAGAAAACCTAGGTTCGAATGAGAGTGTACCTTCCGGCGAACATGTCGAACATGTCGAACAAAAGGCAGAACAATCACGTCTCCAGCCTGAAAGCAAGAGAAGCACTAATTATCCGAAGACGATGTTGGAAAATCCAGACAAACCTAAGCCTCAGCCTCAGCCTCAGACGCTTGCATTCAAACCACTAACTCTGAAGACACACCCACTTCCCAAGTCGAAGATTCAGAAGAAAGGGGACAGTAAGCCAGACAGGGTTAATGACGATCTACCATTTCATCCGCCTGAAATTGTAATTACAAAGGATATCTACGATTTTGCAAGCGATGATGAGCCAATCAAAGACCTTTCGAAAACAACGGGAAAACGTAAAGCAGCCACAAGAGGGAACAAGAAAGCCCCGGGGCCGAGAAAGAAGCCCAAAATTGCGCTGAAACCGAAGCCTAAAGCCGCTCCAAAGAAGGGCAAAAAAAAGACCGAGTTCAAGCCTGCAGAACGAGTCATCGACGATAGTGATGACGATGAGGGACCACCACCTCGCCTAGCACCTGCACTTAAGTTAACTAGGAAGGCTCCAATCAAGTCTAGAGTTGTCATGAAGCCAGCGGCTCAAGTCAAGGGTGGTTTAGGAAATGGGGATGCCCATTTCCCTCGTTCTGCGCCCATGACGGCTCGAAAGACTCCAAAGAAAGCCAGTCCTACAGTCAAAGCGGCGGTAAGGGATGAGCCTGGAGACGATAACCGGCCTTCTGCTCCTAAGAAGAAAGTTATTCAGACAGCTGGGGCTGTTGCTGATGTCTCCAACCCCAAAACAGCGGCAAGCAAGGGCACAACGCATTCAAAGCCAGCTTTAAAAGGCAAAGGAAAGCCTACAGTACCAGCGAAGCGTCCAGTCAGCCCTGAGGATAATGACGATAATGTTCAGCCACCCCAAAAAAAAGGCACAGTCCCAACGCTTCGAAGGTCAGCTCGCTTCAAAGATGCCTCCCCTAAAAACTTCAAAATCGATTCGGATTCAGAAATCGAGGATTCGCAGTCCTCCCTTGCTTTCCCATCACCAAAGGCTCAGACTACGAACTGGGAGAAGAATGTCGCCAATCCCCAGTTAATATCCCCTCCAGGAGAGGGTGTCTCGAATATTTCCTCGCCAGTTCCCCAGTCGGTTTCCAAGGCTCCGGCTCCTGAAGTTCCTGTCAAGCAGCAGAATGCCGGTGCTGCAAAAGTTAAGCCAGTACCTCCTCATTGGGAGGATAGCCCCATGGCTAAGACCAATGCTCCGGTGCCGGCCCTCAAGGATTCAATTCTTGAGGTTGCCAGTAAGCAGAAACCTGGAGAGGGTAGTCCCATGGCAGACATCCCTTTACTGGTTCCTTCGCTGGTTTGCCCGCCGACCCCCGAAATCCAGAAACAGGCGCCAAGTTCCAGTAAGATACATCCCGATTGTTCAGTAAAGGATACTCCCATAGACGATGCTCTGCCGCCGATTAACTCACCGAATTCCGAACCCCCAGACCCTGTGCCAGAGAAGAAATCAATTCCCAGGAAAACGCAGCTAGGATCTATTATACAGAAGGCGATAGCTATGACCGAGAGAGGTTTTTCTCCTGCTTTCACTTCTGACCTGTCTTCAGCTGCGACCGAATTTGATGAGAACGAGGTCCAACTTCCTGAAACCGACTTTATGGTATGTCCCGACTTATCAAATGTGATAATCAAAGAGAAGCACCAATCTACAGAAAGTATTGCTGTTTCTGAAGAGACACCGCTGCAGCAAGCAATTGTAGAAGGCGGTGCTAATTTTCATGAGCCTTTGGTACAAAATCCTGGGCATGATATTAAAGCTGCCACAGAAGTTAGTGATGGCCGTAAAATTACGGAGAAGGAGGCGCAAATCATTGTTTTAGTTGATATAATAACTTCTGGAACCGGGGCAGATGTGGAACCAGTGGAAGAAACAAAACATGACCCAAAACCTGGAACTCCCCGGGAATCTAACGCTCTTGATACTGGAAAGGTTATTAGCGAGAGTTTGGATCCCAGCGAGAAAATAGCTACAGCTTCAGCTGAGATGTCAACCAAGTCAGTTACCACTGCTATTGTTTCAACTGAGTCGAAGATGTTATCATCTCCCGAAGTCGGTAATTCGGTGGTGGGATTGCCCACCGGGGATGTCAAACTTTCGAAGGAAACGCCGTCCAAACATGTTCCTGAGACAGACAATGGGAATAGAAGAAGCGGCCAGCCCGCCGCAAAAACTCAGAAGACTGAATTGAATAATCCAATGACTCCTGCAACTCGGGCGCCGCATATTGTACCACTGTCTGCCTCGAAGCTCACTCCATTTCATGAGCCCATCGACGAGAATTTAACCAGAAAACCTCAAATCATTGAGTGGGGCAGTGATGGCCCCAAGAATCAGGGCAGATTGGTTCCAAAAACCTCTGCCACTCAGAAGCAGCTACTATATCAGGTCGGTATTCAGCCAGAGCAATCCGATAACCTACCTTGTGTTAGAGCTGAATACTATCAGCTCCCGGATGCTCCCGGCGTCAACGAGGTCAGTGTAAACCCCTTTGCAGTGTATCCTCACATTCCATCACCCAGAAAACAACCAGAAGAGGAATTATATGTGGGAGAGACGGGTCTTACGACAAAAATTCATGTCCCACCTGGGATTGAAAATGATGAGGAGTCACACACAAAGCTAGAGTCGCTAAATTCGGAGTCTGCAGAGGAGGCTGTGGATCCATCTGACGACGAGGATTTATACTCTAGACTAGAGCCTTTGCAGCCACAAGGGGAAGGGGAAGAGTTCGAGGATAGCTCTCCGGCAGCGGCGCCTAAGCAGCCGATCAGAAGCACCTTCATAATAGCTGGCGACGATGAGGATTATTTCTTCGGTAACATTCCGCGCAAAGAAAGTCTTAGCAACAATGGGGTCGGAGAGAAGCTGGCTGGGAGTCAAATTAGAAGTCTCTTACCTTTGCGCAGAAGAACGGTATTCCTCCATATTCTGATTTTGTTTCATCTACTGATGGTCAATTTCTTCACAGGTTGAATCAACGGGAAGCCCACTACCAAAACTTCTCTCTTCTCAAAAAGATATGGAGGAAGCCAACGATCAGAAGACCAAATCTCTAAAGCCCTCGGTTCTTCATTTTGCATTCACCAAGCGAGAACGCTCTCCGTCTTCCTCTTCCTCTGTTGCACAGTCTCCCAAGCCAGATCAGCCACCTTCGAGAGTTGGAGATTCAGTTGACATGCCGATTGTACTGGAAGAAAGTTCATCAGAACCACCAGAGACACAACTGCCAGCCAAAAGTGTCACACCACTTGCTAGAAACTTTATTCCAACGCCTGCAAGGACTGTCATTACTTCGGACATCTACACTCCCTTCAAGATAACTCATGCAGCGCTCAATACAGTATCTAGCGGAAGGTCAACCCAAAGGAAGGTCAGATTCAACGATATGTTAGATCTTCCGGCGGTTTTAACACCGTGCTTTGGACCTAAACCGGTCCCCGAATATGCGCAAAATATTCAAAAGCTACGGTCTACACTTGTACTTGAACCAGCATGCGTCAAGAAACAGAAACAGAAACCGCATATCAAGCATGCAACTGCAAAGGTTCCAGAGAGTAAGTTCTCGGCAAATAGAGCAATCTGTATACTCGACTGACAACCGACAGACAAATTATCCACCAAATCTAACTCAATTCATGTGCAAAGCCAATTGGTACCCCCTAGCAAAGAAAATATTGTGGCTTCGAAGGGAATCGCTGGCAGAAATATGAGTGACGAAGTTTGGGAGATCTTGAATTCTTCCCAGGAGCATTTGCTTCGGCTTCAGAAGCAGGAATCAAAAGTCCGCCAATCGGTAATGGAATGCGGGACCCCCAATTACAAGCAAAGCATCCATGGTAATAATATTCTTGTAAATGCAGCCCTTCAAGCTAACTGTTTGGCGTAGGGACTAAGACCAACTCCTCTTCTACTGGACGGTTCTTCATGTCTGTTGAGGCGAATGGGATCTTCGGTCGCGCAAAAGAGCAGAAGCAAGAGCCGTCCAAAAGAGAGGACGGAGGAAATCTGGGAAATACCGGTAAGGCCTCAGACAACAACGACGGGCATGAGAACGACCACGCCGAGGAGAGCAGCGATGAAGATAGCGACTCTTCCGACGATTCAGATGATGACCACATCAGTAACTTCGACGAAGAGGAGGATGATTGGCGAGCATCACTGCCAGACTACCACAAAGAAACTCTTTCCATCCTTGAAAAGATCTCGAAGGTAAGTCACCGCCGAACTTAACTATACTTGACCATTGCTGACACATTGAAGCACTGGATCTACTACCTCATGTCCAGCGAGGAACGCATCGAGCAAACCCTCAAAGATTACGAAACCCGTGCGGATAAAGTGATTGTACTTCTCCAAGAAACGCATTTTGGTGAGTATTGTCAGTTCTTAAAGAGGCTTAAAGATACGAGGGAAAGGGTTCAGGGGATTTGCCATGAGACGAGGGAGAAGGTTAAAGCCATGGTCCCAGAGGATTTGAATCTTGGTGTGATTGAAAGGGATTTGAAAAGGAAGAATGAGGACCTGGTGCAGGGGATTGAGGATACGATTAGTATGTTGATGGGAAAAATTTAAAGGGGCCTTGCAACATTTAACTGCTGCCGTATTTTTTGTTGTATTTTAGGTGGATTTGAGCGCGTTTAAGGGCTAATGGTGTATACTGATAGCAGCTGGGGGCTCGTGTTGCTACCTACTGGATGTATATGAATGGAGGTTCAAGCAAGGGATGAAATAGCAAATACTGATACTGCAAGATGTTTCATGTGTTATATCAGACATAAGCAATAGGATCTGGTCATTGATGTTGGGTCAGTGAGAGAATATCCCAGATGGATGGCCTTTGCAGAACTGCGCAGAAGGGGACATTTATCAACACCGCAATGAGCGGCCTTACTTGAGTAGAGTCACAGCCCTATTTCTCTAGCGTTCTATGGCTGTGCACAGCTAATGCGGCTCTGCAGCGTTTGCAGGGGGCGTGGCGCGGCGCGGCGCGGCGTTTGGCGCATCGCGTGTTCACTCCTTGCCGTCGGTCAATGCTGGCTCTGGGATATCGGTTTTGAGGTTTTTGGGTGTGGTGTCGGCGCCTTCTTAGGGATGTGTGCGAACCCAAACTCCTTGTTCCTAACACAATTGTGTCTGTCATCATCACCAGACAATCAGTCGGACCATTAAACACATTTTGCCTCCCTTTCACTCTACATACTACATAATACTACGCCCACGCACCCCTAATTTCTCCGTGCATCCGATCCGTCTTCCTTTTTGCTCTCCCGCACATATTCGTTCAGCAACAGGTTGCATTCGTCTCGTTCTATTTAATAGTGTCACATACATCGCTGTCACCATGTCTACTACTGCGTCGGTGAATGGAGGTGTCGCGGAAGACAGAGCTCATCAGAAGTCGTTCAAGTACGCCCGCGCCTTGATTGATGGTTTACTATTGGGGGATCGTGCGAACGGGTTTTCTGACTTTTTGCGATGGGTGCGGTACAGGAGAAAGTACAGAAAGCTTCGACACAAGTTCAAGGAGGTCATGAAGCGCTCAGATGAACTCTTCAAACAGGAACAACTAGCTAAACAGGCGATTCGGAGGATGCAGGAAGAAAACACGTAAATTCCTACTTACCACCCACGCACTCACCCAACCCTCCGTTCTGCTTCAGGGAAAGGGGTTTTCTTTTTTTTTGCGGTTTTCGCTGATACTCTGAGGTTACGTCTGCAGTCGAGTGCTGGATTTCCTCGTTGATCTCAATGAGTCGGATAATATTCCTAAAGAACGACGTCATAATATCGGCTCACCTTCACGCGCAACACCACCTCGTTTCTTGTCGCCTACGCTCCTTGCTAATATCTACGGCGGGGATCATTCGTTTTTTCTTGATCTTAATGGCGACGTGGAAGAAATGGATCCGGATGCGGAGGCAACTCGTCGCAGTGAACAAAATGGCAACAGCAGCAACAACAACAACGACAACGACAACGACAATACCGACAATAACAATAACAACAATAACAATAACAGTTCAGACGACGATGATGAAGACGAGGCCCAGTCTCCCGCAAGTCAAGGGTCCAAGTTCAACAGTGATGACGAAGACGACAAGGAGGCATATCTCGAGGAGATACGAGAGTGGAACTACAAGCGTGGTATTGCTGGTACGCCACCAAGATCCGTTCGTGAAAAGATGAAGGCCGACGCGCAACGTGAACGGAAAGAAGCAGAAGAAGATGCAAAGAAGGCTGCGGCTGAGGTTGCGGCTGAGAAGAAGAGCAACGGCACCAGTGATTCTGCCGCGGTCCCAATCAAGCAAGAGGAGGAGGATGATGACGAGGAGGTACACATGGAACCCACAGATGCGCCTCAGAACAGACCTCCCCTTGTCGTCGAGGAATACCGTCGAGGACGCACCCCTGAGTACCTCCGCAGTGGCAGCCCGTTCTTGATGACGCTGGAAGAGGAGGAGGACTGGTATGACGAGATTCATGACAAGTATGATGGAGGGATTCCGCCGATAGAACATCCAAATTCGCCGTCAGCGGCTAAGGCAGAGGGTGATCCTCGGAATCCTATGAGCGTGTACTGTTGGCTGAGGAAGAACCAGCCGCAGGTGTTCCTTCAAGGCGAAGAGGTAGAGGGTGGGGTTAAAAAGCCCGGCCGGGGCAGAGGTGGAGGCCGCAGAAAGGCCGTCGAGGCAGATTCGGGGGATGAGGGTGCCGCTACATCGGTCGCCATAAAGAGCGAACCCAGCAAACTTGCTGGGGCTAAACGGAGGAGAACGGCAACGAACGGGAGCGAAACGTTGGGTGTACCGTTAGCTTTGGGAAGTGCAGGTGGTCGGGGTAGAGGCAGCGGCGCGGGGGTTAAGGGCGGACGGAAGAAGGGCGAAGGTTCGCCTCCAGTAAAGAGACAGAGAAGGTAGTAACATCGCAAGGACTTGTTTCTTATGTTTGTGCTGGGTTTCTGACTTGTAGGATCAGCACTCTTGAGTGATGTTTGACTCTCGTCGAGGCGTATATCTTGCCTGCTGGACTGCAACTCGGTCCACCAATTCCGTTCGAAAAGGTTTGATGGACTGGAAACTATCATCACCATCATGCTATAGTGGGTGGGAGGGAAGGTGCAATAGGGGTTCTTTTCTGGGTATGGAGTTAAAGATGGATTGGCTTTCTCGATATCGATTTTGACTGCATCAACACTGCCATTGTATAGTAGTTTCTTTTTCTTGATTTCGTGTTTCTATTGTGGTTACTTAGAGTATGGGGGTTTGGAGAAGGAAATGTAATGTGTGCAGTGGTTTGTGGTTTGGCTGCTTCTTAGTGGGACATGAGTCAACGTGAGAAATCGTGAGGTGAGCTGTGGAACAAGCATCGCCTACCGGAGAAATATCCCTGCCAAGCGCCACCACCAATGACGACAAACGACAAACCTCTTTAAGACTCACTGCTTCTTCTTCCCTTCTTCCCTTCTTCTTCATTGTTTTGCTATTGCCTGTCTTCCACAACGCGTTCATTCGCTTTGAGCCCCAATTATTTCTGTTGCGTTACCATTAACTTTACGACAAAAGCTACCTATCATAACCGACTCGGATACCAATACTGCTCCTCTAAGGACAACGATGAGCATGGAATCTCAACCACAGGTCAGCTTGCAGCAGCAGCCCAAGAATGACGAGCAGAAGCGTCGATGGCGGCCACGACGTCCGCGGGACAATAAGGGCAAAGATGAAAGTATCAACCCGTGTGATGGAGCGGAAGGAAGCCGGAGTGTAGCTCAGGTGGGGGAAAGCAGCAGTGGCAGCCCTGCCATTGAAGCTCAGAATAATGGAAATCACCAAAACCCGAGTGGAACTGGCCGAAGATCACGCGCACCCCGTCCACGTAAAAATGCTTCGCACACGCCGGTGGAGACCAATGCTTCGACCGCAACCAATTCCGAGGTAGATTCTACCACACAACCTCCACGACGGAAACGCAATAGAAATCGGAATAAGGCCACCACCACCGTAAGTGGGCAGTCGAATAGTACATCCAGTCTAGAGTGCCCCGTTCCCAATGTAAGACGGAGAGCTTTTGGCGCTCAATTGAGTGTCAATGCGGCTCCCGAGAGCCCACTCCCGCGGACGGTTATCAATATGAGACCTGAGGCACCGGCATTTACACAGGGACCTGAGGACATAGCTACACGAATACATAGAGAGATTGCGAGCGGATCATACGAGTGCATGGTGTGTTATGGAGGCGTGACTCGGAAAGCAAAGATATGGTCTTGCAAATGTTGCTGGGCTGTTTACCATCTGAACTGTATTCAGAAATGGGGAAAACAGGGCTTAGAACAGGAATCAAGAGCACCCATTGGAGTGGACGGTGAACCGCCGAGAACTTGGAGATGCCCGGCTTGCAATAATCCCAATCGGGAACTACCGGATATTTATACTTGCTGGTGCGGAAAAGATACCCACCCGGAGAGTAATAGATACACTCCTCCTCATAGGTTCGTTTTTTTTATATCTATCTTATCTCGTCATATAGCGATTTGCTCATACCCCTCACAGCTGCGGTCAGACTTGCGGAAAGCAGCTCACCAACCCGAAGAAATGTCCACATTCTTGTACTGCACAATGTCATGCCGGGCCTTGTGCCCCTTGCACTGCAATGGGGCCGGTTCAGACCTGTTTCTGTGGCAAGGAATCCCATCAGAAGCGCTGCGTCGATACAGATTACGAGGGCGGTTGGAGCTGTGGCCAAGTTTGTGGAGATGTCATGCCCTGCGGAGAACATACGTGTCCCAAATCTTGTCACCCTCTCCTATGTGGTTCTTGTGAGGTCACGGAACTCGCCAAGTGTTATTGCGGCAACGAGATGAAAGAGATTAAGTGCTGTGACAAAGAATATCCTAGAGAGTCTTCTAGAATTCATGAGAATTCGGATGATGAGTACTCGGACGATGATGAGCTCGACGAATGGACAGGATATTACGAATGCGGCAAAATATGCGACAGGTTTGTACCAACGCCTCCGCTATCTCGTGCCTATACTAAATGTTATTTAGGTTACTTATCTGCGGTGTCCATCGATGCAGGAAGGGATGTCACCCTCAGGACATTGCTGATGGGATCTGCCCTTATGATCCACAACTCGTCACGCACTGTCCTTGTGGTAAAATATCGCTTACCGATCTACTGCCTGAGCCACGGCCGAATTGTGAAGCACCCATCCCGACCTGTACGAAAGTGTGCAATAAAACCCTTCCATGCGGCCATCCGTGTACGAAAATCTGTCATGATGGAGAATGCGGTGTCTGCCTACGGAAATTGGAGGTAACTTGTCGCTGTGGAAAGACTAGTTCTCTCAGTATTTGTCATCAGGGTGTGGAGATAGAACCCCCTCAATGCATCCGCAATTGCAGAGCAGCATTGAATTGTGGGAGACATGAATGTGGAGAGAAGTGTTGCTCTGGAGAGATCAAAGCCCAGGAAAGGTTGTCCGCCAAGAGGAAAATGCGTCCGCTCAACAATACCACTGGTCTCCAAACGGACGACGGTTTCGAACCGGAGCATATCTGCACTAGGCCATGCGGTCGTTTGTTGAAATGTGGCAAGCACAATTGCTCGATGCTATGCCACAGGGGCCCTTGCGGATCGTGTTTGGAAGCTTCTTTTGATGAATTAACTTGCCAGTGTGGAAGAACGGTTATTCAGCCTCCGGTTCCGTGTGGTTCGAAGCCTCCCCCTTGTCACTACCCTTGCACGAGGCCAAAGTCTTGCAGACATCCACTGGTCCCGCATGATTGTCATCCTGACGACGAAGAGTGTCCAAAGTGCCCGTATCTCACTGAGAAGCTTTGCAAGTGTGGAAAGAGGGCCGTAAAGGCAGTTCCCTGTTGGCGTGAAAGTGTCTCTTGCGGTACTCTCTGTGGTAAGAAGCTGTCATGCGGTTCTCATCTCTGTCGCATGCCCTGTCACGACGGAGGATGCGAAGAGCCTTGCAAACAGCTGTGCGGAAAACCCAAGGTTACTTGCGGACACCCCTGCTTGGATAACTGCCACGCACCATTCCAGTGTTCTGAGGATAAGCCGTGTCAGGAAAAGCTCAAACTTTCTTGTGCTTGTGGAGGAGTGAAACAAGATATGAAATGCGGTGCCACTAAGGCAAAGCCCGCGGGTAGTCAAAAAGAGATTACCTGCACGGACGCATGTAGGGCCAGACGTCTTGCCATGGCTCTCGATATCGACCCTGAGCGTGAAGGAACACCGACCTACTCCGATGAAACGATCGCAGCATATAGCAAAGATACGAAGTCAGCGTCAGCTATTGAGCAGAAGTTCCGGACCTTTGCTGACAACAACGATCAGAAACGTCTCCAGTTTTTGCCTATGCGAGCATCGCTCAGAGAGTTTGTACATCTATTGGCTACGGACTACGGCTTAGATAGCGAATCTCAGGACCCGGAACCATACCGCAGCGTGGTTGTTCGCAAACCTATAAATTTTACCCCCGTCCCCCGCAAGACATTGGCCGAGCTCCTCGCCGCGAAGCCTGCCACCGGCACTACCCTCGTTGCAGTCCAGCAGCTAAAGAAGCTTCCCCGCGGACAAGCAGTCAATGCCTTCACCCTCAAAGGAATCAGAGTCGGCATTCTCGCCTCGGAGCTTGAGAAAGAAATATCGCCTATTCTGAAGGAATCACAACTCCGCTTTGATATCACCTGGCATGGAGATGAAGACGTGTTATTAAGGCCCAAAACCTCCTCCTTGGCTATGGACCAGATCGAGGCGGAACTTCACAGCTTGAGTACGAAACTTAAGCGAGTCGTGGCGTCAAAGGGATTGGCAGAGTCGATGGAACTCTGTTGGGTCGGCCAGGACGGAAGGATCGTGAATTCTACCGCAGGGGGGTGGAGCCTGGCGAATCCGAGGAAATCGGCGCCGGTGGCGAGTCGGTCGAACGTACCGACGTTGGCTAGTAAGAATGGATTTGAACTGTTTGGAGGGGCAGCAGGCGGGGTTGTTAGGAAGGAGAAGAGCGCAGAGAAGGTGAAACCAAAGGAGGTGGAAGTGGTAGATGATTGGGAAATGGAAGCGGACGATGTCTAACGTCGTTCATCGTTCCATCGATCTTAACTACCAATGTGTTGAATAGGTGCATATTTGGGCGTTTGGCTTTTTTTTTCTATGGTCTAGTTTTTGTCCTTAGTGCACAACCTTTTGCGAGGGGAGTTACGTATCAACACGACTACTAAGAGGTTACTGAGCCTACGTTTTCGGTTCGTTTTTTAAAGTCTAGTTGGGTTTCAAGTGCTATCTATGGCTTATTGGTTGGATAGAATTGGTGTGGAATGGATGAGAATGTTGTGAGCTAGGTAGTCATCTTAAGGATGTTTGATATTGCAATGCAATGCAGGTTGGCTGAAGTTATTTGCTATCAGCATGCGCTCGTGCTTCTAAGGGACATGTGCATCAAACCACCATCAAACGCCCGTCGCCGCCTAGAAACAACCACTCGTTAACTCATTCTATATATACAAGGTTGCTACATGCAGGATAAAGAACGGTGCGAAATCTCCCACCGATTATACCCACATACTACAGAGCCACAGAATAGTTCTTCATACCATTGTCACGCGGATACAAGCGGACTGCAAAATCTGGCCGGCACTGTTGATAGATTTGGGCACTTGTTCGAACCATATCATATCAGGTGGCCATAGCATCCCCGAAATCACCGCCCTCATTCCCTGGGGATTTCTCTAACACATCATATGTGGTTTGAGTGCGGAGTATGTAACCCTAGGAAGGTTAACCACGAGATTCTGTGATTATACCGATGCGAATTGTTCAGTTGCAAAGGGGGTGAATTCCTGACGGACTCGTAATGGGAGACAGCGATACAGAGGGCTCCAGAGGTTCGCACAAAATCTTAGGCATCGGGTACCTGCAGAGCAATAAGTATCCAATTGGAATAGAAACCCCGGTCTCAGCTGTGGACATTTAAAAAAAAAAGAAAGAAAAAAACTGGGCGAGGAGATGAGTGAATTGAAATATGCATGATATATCACGGTCTCCATGGTTTCGGTTTCGCCTGTATGCACGGAGCATTTTAATAATCTAAAACTGGGGGAGCTTCATGATAGTAACATAGTAACTGTGTACCGCTGCCAATTGAAAATAAATCTCTATACTATCCCCTGCACTCTTCTTGCTGTGATATTTCTTGATCTTTAGTATTTTTGTTGAAAACCG
>Ga0307512_10000129_pt1 | contig 97064 bp, 94 predicted proteins | sample 14_EM_MG_FD_200267 | JGI IMG/M metagenome (GOLD analysis project Ga0307512, IMG submission 200267) | Populus trichocarpa ectomycorrhiza microbial communities from riparian zone in the Pacific Northwest, United States - 14_EM | ecosystem: Host-associated > Plants > Roots > Unclassified | place...
ACAGAGCGAGAAGAAACGGCGAAACGGCGATCGGAGGGCGATATGCAACGCGACGCATTGTATTGACGCCGGGCGCGGAGTAATCCGCCACCGGGGTGTCTCTGACGGCTCTGACGGAGCGCGTCCAATCTGACGGAGCCATTCCGCCCGGACGGAAATGTTTTTTGCTGATGTGGTGAGACTCTAATCATCAGTTAGTTTACTTGCAACCGTGGGAATGTGACAAGGCGACCTTACCTTTGGGCTCTCATCGAGAGCTGGTTGATGGCAGTCGATCGTGTCAGGAGGCACGCCGGGAGCTGAAGCTAGATTCAGGGTCAACTTGCAATCCTGAGGACAAAGAGAGGACAAACAATCTTACGTGGCTGCTGTACTCCGTGTATGCAGTACTCGGTGTATGCTGTACTCTGTGTACGCTGTACTTGGTGTCAACTCATGATCATGGCATGGAGAGATAGAGAGGGATGACTCAACTTTCTGCTCTGCCATGATGCTGGAGTAGTAGACAAGAAAGAGAGAGATAGAGATGAACATGATAATGATATGGAGGATATGAGCGGATTTGGGAAATCAGGGGTTGGACTTGCCTGATTGAGTATAGAAGACCTCCTATCGGTGTTGATATATGCCAGATCGGTACTTGTACCTCCCGTATCGGGGATGGTAAATTGACTCACACACGAAATTGTGTTAAGTCCCAGTTTCCCAGGATGATTCGTGCCATCTCCTCTCCTCTCTCTCTATCTCGTCCTCAACTCAACCATCACCTAAGAACACGAAGTTAAGTCATCCCTCTCTATCTCTCCATGCAATGATCAATAGTTAACAGAAAGTACAGCATACAGCGAGTACAGCATACACCGAGTACACCATACACCGAGTACAGCATACACCAAGTATATCTTACACTGACTACTGCATACACCGCGTACTGCATCATCTAAACACCGGCTCTCTCCCAGTCTCATCCAGTATGTCATCTCTCACCAGACCATGTTGTACTCAATTCTTTACATTCCCACAATTACGAGTTAACCAATGAATAGAGTCTCAGCTCCCGTGGCGCCTCCCTCCCGAACTACTGCCTCCAGATTAACCGCCTCCACATACCGCTCCACTCTCGCTCAATCATGGCCTCCAAGTGTATCTCCAAACTCGATCAATCACACCTGCCAAGTATATCTCCAAACTCGCACCATTATGGCCTCCAAGTTCACATGATCACAGCCTTCCAAGTTCATCTCCAAACTCGGTCGATCACGGCCGCAGAGCGCATCTCCGAACTCGCTCGAATACGGCCTCCAAGTGCATCTCCAAATTCGATCTATCACAGCCTTCAGGTGTATCTCCAAACTCCCTCGATTACGGCCTCCAAGTTCGCACAATCACGGCCCCCACGTGCATCTCCAAACTCGCTCGATCACAATCTCGGAGTGCATCTCTAAGTTCAGTCGATCCCGGCCTCCAAGTGTATCTCCAAACTCGCTCGATCACACCCTCCAGGTGTAACTCCTAACTCGCTCGAATACGGCGTCCAAGTTCGCATGATCACGGCCTTCCAAGTGCATCTCCAAACTCGGTTGATCCCAGCATTGGAGAGCATCTCTAAGTTCAATTGATCACGGTGTGGGGAAACACTGGAGCTGGAGGTCAGACAGCCCATCATCAACACTCCACAGCACCTCGCATGGTATCCAAAGGGAATTCGTGACAAAGAGTGGTTCTGGGTCGAGTAGCGTAGGAAGAGGGTGAGAGGATATGAAGGGATACCCGGCCTTGATGAACCAAAAGAAATCCGTCGATCTATGAACAGTTGGCAAGAGAGCGTAAGGTTCGACACATATTGCGTGGATCCACGAAAGCTTGGCAAGAGTGCATAGGATCGAGAGCTGGGAAAGATAGAGTGAGTATTTCGTGTATTGGGATGATGTCTATCCACCCCGGCATATTCGAAATATATACTGCCTGTCACTGAGTCCATCGCCATTATCCCTGTATCTCCGTATGTATATATATAGAGGGACATAGATAATACATGCCATATTATGATGAAGCGAATCTCGTGACTGTAACAGACCAATATGATCAATGTAATGCCTTGTGATTATGGCACTGTAAGAACCACTGGTGTGAGAATACGGCACCAAGTCTCTCGCAGAACTTGTGCAGAGGTCTTAGCTGCTCTCGAAGTCTCCCGCAGACCTGCGCAAAGGTCGCAGCAGCTGCAAAATTTAAGTATCCTAATAGTCAAATTTCGTAGCATCCTGAATGCACCTCCATCACTGCAGGGGTTTTCAGGAGCACGTGAGAATGCTCTTGCAGAGTCTGAGAGCGCATTGCAATGCTCAAGGGGGGTTGGGAGCTTCTGGAAGTGCTTAGCGGCACTGGCAAGGGCTACCGGAGTTTCTGGGAGGTTGGGGTATGGCTTCCGGACTGAATTACATTTTGCTGATGTGGAGCTCAACATGTGGAACAGACGGCCGTTTATGAGTGCAAGCCACTTGGAGATGGTAAGTTATGCAACGCGATGCATTGTGAAAGCATTAGCTGAAGTCCCACACTGGCAGATGACTGAGATGTACTGGAACACCACCATGCAGCAATTCAACATTTGGTCCATAGCATTTGAGGCGCGCATATAGGAGATCTTCAAAGAGGTATGCTGAAGAAATGGCCCACGTTGGATATTACACACTCGAACCGGTACACAGTTCGAGCCCAAGTCGATAAGGTTAAATCGCATTTTATTCAATCAGCAAGGGATACCCTGACAGAGCATTATAATCTCCACCGCTTTGAATCCGCCGCAGAGTGTTTGGAATTGATTGATCCCCTTCTGGCAGACAAGAAGTATTATTTTCCTGCAGCAGAGCATGTGGAAGGTGGTGTACGCGTTTCTAATCCCACGCTGAGAGAGTCAAAAGCAGGTAACAAATGGCCAGTGTCAAGATTACTTCCTGGCATAAGCAATCCCGGGGTACATCTACATCAGATTTTATCATCATGGGATCAACCGCGGTACATATGCTGATGGATTTCATACGTCCATGATTGACGACAAGAACGGTCATATACCCTCGCCACTGATCCCGTTCACCTGCACCGTGTTGCGCAATGATTTAATGGAGTGGCAAGAGAACAAAGGTGGTCATCCGAAAGCGTCCAAGTCGAAGCTGAAAGCGGACAGACCTGATCTCTCGAACTACTTCAACTTCAAGACTGACAATGTTAAGAACACATCCTGCTGCTCTGCAACGGGTCGCAAGTTGTGAACCTCACCTGGCATTGCAGACACGTACACATTCTTGATGAATACCTCGAACTCACCACCACAGAGCTACAAGCAGAGGTTGTATAAAAACACCCTTGCGATAGCCAAGCGTCAGATCCAACAGGCGGAGAACCCAACGCCTGCCATGGTCATTAGCATGGAAGCAGAGCCCGTTGACAATGCTATTCTTCATGACTATTTGACCTCTGAATGAGTGCTGGAGGAGCCTGAGATTGGATTCACAGACCGAGACATCCCAATAGGCAACAATTGCACCGATGACAAACTGCATTTCGGAATGCCATGGGGCAGTGGGGATTACGCAGTTGAAGGTGAAGAAAGCGACGAGCGCGATGCCATCCCCACAGCCAGCTGGCGATGCAGGCCCCCGACTGAATTCAACACTGTTGACCTGGGAACCAGTCATGTCGATGAGGATGAGTGCGACGATGGCGATGATGCGGATGCGGATGAGGACCAAGATGCATCGCTAACTGATGATGGATCAAGACAGAATGAGGCGGACTGTGCGCATGGTACTAGTGAGTGTGATGATTGGACATGGAGATGATGAGGGCGCGGATGAGGAGGAAGAAGTATCGCAAGCCGATGATGGATCAACGCAGAATGTGGAGGACTGAGTGCATAGTACTAGAGACTGTGAAGATTGGACAGTATATTTCAGATTTGTAAAATACGATAATGGCGAAGCAAATGCAACGGCAAGGGATGTATCCGAAGCGAAGACTGTATTGTGATACGTGACAACATCTCAAAACTGAACATATATGGGGATAGTGCGGCATCCAATATATAGCAATAGCGGACAGGTAAAATGTGGAACTCGGCTGGAGAAAGGCATACATATCCCCAGGTGTTGTGTATACGGCTTCAGCATAACTGCGGACCCTGCGAGGATTGTAACACACGGGTCCTCCTGATGGTGGGTATAATTTACCACAAAGTAAACGAGGCACCTGAGCAACATGACCCGTCGCCTGGGCGAAGGGAAGCGTGTAATTATTGGCCAGAGGGTACGAGGATCCATCAGAGCCATCAGAGCCATCCGGAATACCCGGGCGTTTCTGAAGCAAACTGGGGTCATTGCTGATGTGGGCAATCTGCAAGCCATGCTGCTAATACCGGTTTGCAACGCCTGATGTTGCCATCTGCACAGAGAACTTTGTAATACCCGATCTCAGTGCTGGGATTGTGTTTCAAGGTGACAGGCTGGATTTCCAGCCAGAGTACTTCGTTTAGGACCTCTCGGTTTGTTTGCTGCTGCTCATCCTGCCGATTTGGAGGAATATTGCGGTCCTTGATTGGGATCGGCAGGAGTGCGACCACTACGATGCTGTGCGTTGAGGGCATCTGGCCGATCCTCTGCAATAGATTCGTAATTGTCATCGATACAGGCCACTCTTTCTTGTCGTCAGCACAATTCGGGAGATGTGTTCTGTCGGACAAGATGATCATGGGAACCAGTGTTTCCCCCACTCTGAGTGTCGATTTAACGTCGATGAGAATGTAATTATCCTCGAGTGTAGCTGCTCACCTGTGTCTCACACCTCCAGTCCGCGGTGTGCATTTCAGTATAGAGGCATTCCGGTGCCATATCTGTTGAGCTGATTGGAAGTACTGATGTCACTATACCAAGGACTATGATGTAACTTGCCTCGTTTGTAGTTACCGCCATTAGTCATCGATCAACCTTATGTCGATGCGACATCTCTCGTTGCACAATACAATAGACTCACCCCCGCATACATCCGCGCACACTCGACCACTCGAGCCCACGACACAGTACGATGTTATGATCCTTTGTGTTGAAAGAGAGAACCGACGATCAACACATCCACTTCCGTTTGTCGAGTGGAGGTCAACATCGTCAAGGAGTGGCATCTCAACAAGCTAAGTGATTCTCCCGCATCCCGCTATGTGTCTGACGGCAGCTGCTGGAATCCTCCCGTAGAGTCTGAGAGACTACAATAACTGATGATTGCGATATAAGATCGTGCAGGATGAGTTCAACTACCATCACCATCACCAAGTTCAATTGCACGAACAATGCAAAATGGGCAACCGAGATGGCCCTACTTCTCGTACAGAAGCAAGTGTATAGTATCATCAAAGAATTCGATGCCAAGCCGGAAGAGCCAGCCACAAAAGCGACAGCAACAGAGAAGACTGCTTTCAAAGACTGGATGAATCGCCATGGTGTTGCAAGATGGGATATCCTGCTTGGCATGGAACCGAGGATTCAAGAGGAATGTACGGTCGTCGACGATGCGAAGACGCTTTGGGAAAAGCTAGCATCAGCCTACAAGTCAAAGCTGAAGCTGAACATCTTCGAGATTAGGGAAGACCTTTGGAGCATCAAGCTACACTACTGCGGAGATGTCGACAACTACGCATCGCAGATCCATCGGGAAATCAAGGATGACAATCTCTGCGTACGACCGACTGCAACATCAACCGCTGGCACTGATGCTCCCGACACCGACGTGTCTGCATATACAATCCCCAAGATGAGTGGGCAGGAACACAACTTCTACCTCCTTCACGGGATCCCAAGGAACGATGAGTGGAAAGTCTTCCTGGGGCTCATGATGGACAAAAATGCCATGATGACCGCCACGCCTGATGCGTTCATCACCAAACTCGTCGAAATGGACACTGCAATCAAGAGAGAGAATGGGCTCGCTCCAGAAGCACTGCTCTTTGCAAAGACAGGTGGTAAAGGTGGTAATAATAAAGCAGGCAAAGGCAGCAGAAGTCCAAAGAAGGACAAGAGAGATGATAAGGGAGACAACGATAGGAAAGAGAGGGATCTGCAGAATGGATTTCATTGCCAACCGCGAGTGCATATCACCGAGAACAAGTGTTAGCAGTGGGTCCAATTTCACTGTTCAGTTCTGGGTCCGGGTCCGACCCGGAACTGGCCTGTTGCAACATGTTTCCACACAAAACCCGCTCCTCAAAAGTCAACATTTCTAGCTCCAATTGAGTATTTGAGTTCTGAGCATATCTCGACATAATATATACTCTGATTGTGCAGTTTTAGCCGCTCTTTCACCACCCGCTTTCAGAATTTCCGATCGGATCAATATTCATTGAGTGGCTATGAAAACCCGGTCATTTGTGCTGTATTTTTCGTTTTATTTCACTGTGACTCAATGAATATTGATCCGATCACAAATCTGAATGCGGAACGTGAAAGAGCGGCTAAAACTGCAAAACGTTCGTATGCAGTATGTCAAGATACGATCGAAACTCAAATACTTAATTGGAGCCCAGGTTGAGGGAACCGTAAAATGGAAATGCGGTCCGGTTCCAACCCAGCCCCAAACCCGGCGAGTTTAACTGCGGTCCAGGTAACAGCCCGCAACAATTGCTACCACTACCTAGAACTGCTTGAGCAAGCTATGCGGCGATCCTCCAAAGTCTGCCAACACTGCAGCAAAAGCATCGACTGAGACAACTTCGACACTCACCACTTCGATCGAGAACTATTGGATGGTGGCTAGCTCGAATCCTTCATCCAGTGTTTGCTTCATCGTTTGCGGATGGACGACTCACATCTCCGCACGTCGATCCATGTTCATCACCTGCACCGAATATCTTCTAAATCCAAAGAAGGTGCAGGGATGGAATGGCATCACATCATTTTCATCCGGATATGGGGGTGTTAGGTTGATTTGCCGGCTGCCAGATGGAAAGAGGGAAACGATCATACTCCAAGATGTGGTGCAATTGCCGGGATCATTCAATCTCATCTCACAATCTCAGATCATGGACGAGGATGTCAAAGTGAAACCGGTGAATCACTACGGTCTCAACCTCGACAATCGGCATGGCAAATTGATTGCCACTGCACCTCAGGTCGATGGGCTATATGTTCTGGATCGCGTTCTGGATCGGGCTCTGGAAGCAACCGAATACACCGATATCGATGTGAGCTGCCTACTGGAACTTAAGACAACTGCACATGCATCTCGACACGATCCAGAGAAGCGGAGTTTACGGCACCGCCTCCTGGCACAAGTCGGTCTCAAGGATGTGGAGATCTTGCGGACGATCACCGATGCTCCGAGAATGACTGGGAAGTGTGATTGCAACAGCTGCATCACAAGCAAATTGACGAGAATACCCTTCACTCCGAACATCACTTCCCGGGCGACTGGGCCACTGCAGCTGATGCACTCGGACATATGCGGTCCCCTGGAAACAGCCATCGGAGGAGGTTGATATATGCTGCTCTTCATCGACGACGCCACGAGGCAAACGGATGCGTACATATTGAAGTACAAGTTAGAAGCCCTTGAGACATTCAAAGCGTAGAAGGCTCTTGGAGTAAAGGAGCCGGGCAAGCAAGTATAGCGGTTTCGTACAGATGGAGGCCGTGAGTATACCTCAAAGAAATATTGCAGAATACCTAAAATCAGAGGGCATCGCAAAGGAAACGACTATGCCCTGCACTCCTCAGTCTAATGGACTTGTCGAACGGGCGAACCACCCGATCATGGAGCGTGTACGATGGATGCAGGATGATGCCGGACATTTGCAGTTTCAGCGGCGGTCTATCTCAAGAACCGCACGACAATGCGATCCGTAGTAGGCAAGACTTCATACGTGGCCTGGCACGGATCCGGAATAAAGAAATCTTTGAATCATCTCTGTGTGTTCGGATGCTTGGCTTTCGTGCACATTCCGAAAGAGAAACGAAAGAAGCTGGATTCCAGAGCCACTCCCTGCATATTCGTTGGGTACATCATCTCGACTGAGCAGTACTTCATATACGATCCATTGGACAGGACGCTTCTCTGCTCCCGAGATGTGGTTTTCAGAGAAGGGAAGGGGTACACAGCACTGAATGCTGCTGATGAAGCGATCTTGAATGAGCACTTCTACAGAGATGCCATCGAGGAACCCAAACCCACAACCACCAAAAAGGAATGTGAAACCTTGCAGCCAACCAGAGATGGAAATTCCGAACATCAAACCGAGGAGCCATTGGACGACGAATCACCTCCGAAGCCAAAGAAGATATCACGAGAATTGGCTGGCCTTGGGTCGTCACTTGGAGATGCGTGGAAGCCGCCGGCCAAAGGTAGTCGCTGAAACCACACTGGGAAGGATACTTTGGCACAGTCTGCACAATTGGCTCTTGAAGATGAGGAATGTGAGGATATGATGCCGATCTACGCTGCAGCTGCTATCTCCCACGATTATGAGGATGGCATTGACGATCCAAAGTGTTACAAAGCAGCAACCAAGTCTCTGCTCGCCGAGACATGGGATACGGCCATGAATGCAGAGTTAGATGCAATTGGTCAGCATCAAGTCTGTGGGGATTTGGTGTAGCTTCCGGAAGGGAGAAAGGTTTTGCCAAGTCACTGGGTATACAAGATCAAGCATGATGGCGGAAGCAATGTGCAGCAGTTCAAGGCCAGGCTAGTCTGTGGAGGGAATCACAAGATCGAAGGCATCTACTACCAAGCTACGTATGTACCGCCTTCTCGCTTGGGTGACGTTAGGCACTCGCCATCGCCGCCATCTACGATCTCAAGATCCATCAAATGGACGTATGCACGGCTTTCATGGGAGTTGACTTGGAAGAAGAGATCCATATGCACCAGCCGGAGGGATATTTTTGTTTGGTCCAAACTGGGAGCCAATACAACGATACAAAATACACAAAGACTTCGTGGAACATGGTACTCTGCTTGAGAAAGTCTCTTTATGGCCTGAAGCAGTCATCGCACGTTTGGTACGGCACTTTTAAGGACTTCGTGAGCTCGAATGGATTCCGGGCATCACGTGTCGACGGAGGACTGTTCATGCTCCATGATGAGAATCAAGGCACAGTCGTTTCCACAGTCATTCTGTACGTCAATGATCTCCTTATCATTGCCGACGAGGGCTTGATTGGGCAGATGAAGGACCACATGAAGAAGAAGTTCCGGAGGCATGATCTTGGGAGTGTCTCCTTCTATCTCGGCATGAACATCCAACGTAATCGGGAGCATCACACGATTGACATACATCAGCACAGCTACATTCGGACGATCTTGGCGAAGTTCAGAATGGACAAGTCCAGGCCAGTTGCCACACCAGTGGCAATCAAGCTTCACAAGAGGAAGCCTGATGAAAAAGCCTGTGATCCGACCATATACCAATCTATGATCGGAAGACTTATGTACGTGATGGCCGCCACTCGGCCGGATATTGCATATGCTATTGGAGTTCTCAACCGGTACAATCACGACCCGAGCAATGAGTCTATGGTGACTCTCAAGGGCGTGTTGCGGTCACTCAATGGCACAAAGGACTGGCGTCTGCGTTTCGGAGGAGCACTTGGAGAAGGCGAACTGAGATGTCATGTCAATCCGGACTATGCTGGATGCCCGGATGACTATATATCGACAAGTGGACTGGTCATCACCTTCGGAGGAGCGGTCGACAGGAGATCGAGAAAACAGAAGTCGACTGCTCAATCCACGACTGATGCCAAATACAATGCCTTTGGAGTAGGCTGCATGAGACTCACACAGAGATCGCATCTCTTGAACGAGCTCGGCATCCTGACTATCCTTCCCATGTTCTCCGATTCACAGTCACTGATTGCGAGTATCAAGAACAGAATCTACCGCGGAACTGCAGTTACACACATTGAAACCAGGTACTACCCTGCTGGAGATATGGCCAGAGACGGAGAGATCGACTTGAGCTACGTACCAACTGCTGAGATGCTCGCCAACTGCTTCACAATGCCGCTGCCAAAGCCTGCCTGCTTGAAGCAGTGTGCTGCGATGAGAATGATCGGAATGGGCCTCGAGAATGGCCTCGGTACACTCGGAAATGGTTTCAGGATTGGAGTTGGGAATAGCCTGGGAAATGGTCACGGAAATGGTATCGGAATTGGAATTGGATATGGCATCGGGAATGCCCTCGGAAAGTACATTGATTGGGCACGTTTGCTTCGAGGAGATCCACAATGGTTGATTGGCTCCTCTTCTTGTTTGTTTACTGTTTTTGTTTCAAAGGGACGTGATAGCCGTCCTGGAGGAATGTTGAGCTGATTGGAAGTACGGGTATCACTATGCTAAGGACTATGATGTGACTTGCCTCTTTTGGAGTTAGCGCCATTAGTCATCAATCGACCTTATGTTGATGCAACATGTCTCGTTACATGATACAATAGACACAACTTCACATACGCCCGCACACACTCGACTACTCGAGCACACGTCACCGTACAACAATACCGCTGTTGACGCAGCACTGAGGGGCGTACATGAGATGCTCAGCGTAAGCTGGGTGCCGCACCAACCATCTCATGCTTTGGATGAAGTCTCGACTCCTGGATTTGATAGGGCGTTGGGGATTGTCATTCCATCTCATATCGTCGAGAGTGTGTAGTTCCCACTCCCCGAGAGCCTGATCATCTGGCATTCTAGCCATGAGCTTCTCGACGCAATCCCTGTTTTTGATGCCTGGGAACTGCAGAGCAATGTTTCCTTCCTTCAGCAAGTTTTCATAGTACGTCTTCGTACCCTTCTGGTTGATCCCACACCAGATATAATTTTACTCTTCATGCGTCGCGAACGAGTAGGAGGGATTGTTTTGTAGGTTCCTCTTGAGGCAACCCTGAGCGTCGCATTCCCATGGTTCAGCAATATGATCGCTCAGAGGTGCCCCGGCGCCTGGGTATGTTTCTGTCCGTGGCAGAGGCGGTGGCGGTGGTTAAGACTCCGAATACACGATGTATTCAATGAGTTCCAGCTAGGGAAAATGAGTCGTCCAAGTTTTACACAGAATCTTTGTTGGCGTTCAATTCACGACGCTGTGTGGGTGTAACACATCGGGAAGCGCCGCAAATAGTCAGATTCTTCCGGTGTGCAACTTGAAGGTGTTCAGGATGATGTATTTTGATATGATTAAGTCGCCAGCTGTCTGAGGTGAATGTCTTTCTGCATGAAAATTCGGGGCAACAGAAAGGGGTCTTCACTGGGATTGTCGACAACACGCGAGGTGTGGAGTATACACTGTAGAAAGGAACCAAAGTTGGAGCTGGGCCTGAGCAGACAGGTAGGTGTAAGCTCACAATACTTTCAGCTAACTTGAGCGATTTATTGAGCCTTAACACCATCACAAGGAGGTATCTTACACACCAGGAGTTACGAGAACACTGCATGCACAATGTTGCATTATACTATGAATGAAATACACCCGATCCAACACCCATCAATAAAAAGACCCCTGAGCAATTCAAAACCCTCGCGCCGTGTGTAATAATCAATGCTTGAGATATATTGATTAGAACAAATGAAACGAACAAGACAAGAACCTGACCCTATCCCAAACCCAACAACCATCGCCTTCTCTGCAACGCGAGGACTGCTGCACTCCTCGCATACTGAGCCATGCGGGCGCACCCCACAGAGATGAACATCTGGGAGAGGGATATCAGGGAGAGGGACATCAGGGAGAGGGACATCAGGGAGAGGGATTTCGGGGAGGCTGTTGCCACCTGCCGATTCGCCAAGAAGCTGCTGATCCACATCCACATCCGAAGTGTTTCTGGCAGCCTCAGCTTCTCGCAGAGTTGGCACCTCTGGGCGAGGTTTTCATGGCATCACAATCCCCAAGAACACGAGCCCATCGAGGGGATGAGTCTCCAGAGTTCGGAGTTATGGGTGACGCTCCAGGGTTTTGGCCATGGGGCAGGCGCCGGAGGTTGTAACCGTGGGGTATGGTTGCGCATCTCATGGCTTTCATCCAGTAGCACGATTGACTGATCGTCTACCATTGTATCGACATAGCCAACTGATATATTGACCATCTCCCCCTGGCCAATCTTCCAAGGTTCTTTGCCATCATCCTGATCCTCAGCCTGGTCGTCATCCTCATCCTCCTCCTCCTCATCTTACTCCTCCTCATCATGCCTCACTTCATCTTCCGTCTCTTCATCGTCACTGTCCATTTCCAGATCCACATCGCGGTCAAAATCAACTCCACACGGTGCGTCCACATCATCCTCGATCTGCATATCCACATGCAAATCATGTTCTGAGTCATATTCGCCGTCCCACTCCTCAATAGTGTCTGTATAATCATCTGAGGAAAATGACAGGGCGGCCGATGCTTCCGGCTCTAGATATACCTGCTCTAGTTAGCTCTCTGTGTCCGAGTGTGTCATATACATTTCCTTCTGCAACTGCAAAGCGACGGCACAAGAGATATCATCTCCCCGTGGGGTTTGTCTAACATTACATTTCCCTTTACCATTTCCCTTCCACTTCCCCTTCCCCACCTCCATTGCCATCCCCTGCCCCTGCCCATTCCCTTCCCAGTCCTGAGTCGCCTTCCCATTCCCCTTCCCATCCTATGGTCCCTTCCCTTCTCTGGTCTCTTTCTCACCACCCTGGGTGTCCTCCTCACACTCGCCATTGTCATTGTCATTGCCATCGCCATGATGGCTCCTTCCACCGCTCGGCTCTCCTCAATCCACCCAGTGTTCATCATCATCATCCTCGTCAATTATCTCATGCCAAGTCAGTGGTCCAATGGGCAGGACGTAGCCTGGTTTGTACTGGCGGCACATTGATGCCTCAATGCTTGCCCTGGGATCTTCGCGACCGTACCAAGGGGAACTCTCGCAGTTGCGTTGAACGTTCGCCGAGCTGATTGTGTGCGGATGGGAGCGATCAACTTGATCCCCGAATGCATGGTGGTTGTCCCACCTCCAATTGTTCATCTTGTCCCGGGTTATGTGAAACATTTGCCCCATAACTGGGCGGGAGGTTGCGGTCCACTCCCAAAAAGGCGAACTCCTGCTCCTGCGGTGCAGCTACACCAGCCGGAATGGTGAAAAGTGGCAAGTCGCGACTGGATTAAGAAAGATTATATCATTAAAGAAGTCACATGCCCTCTCATCCTAGACACCGCAAACATTGAATATCCATATTAATCCACCGATGTGTTCGGAGATGGATCCCTTCATACAGTCCTGATGCAACGACAGGGGTCGATTGATGACCAATGTCGGCATCCATGCCCTAGTCTTCCCCATTTCTTTTCGGTCGCCCTGTGGTGGCATCGCTGTGAGTTGAGTATGAATTTACTTCCAAAACGTTAGCATTATGATACAGTTGCATGTAGTGGAAGGAAGCCCAGAGGGAACGTACAAGGTTGTGTAGGTTATCAGCTGTGTTATGGACCGAGAGGCATTGTGATATGCAGGTCATCTGAGGTCGAGATAATTCGGGATGCTGCCGGTGTGTTCAATGCAGGAGGCCACGAGAATGGAGGTGTAGGCGGGAAGAAGGGATATATTAACTCGAGTTCCTGCAATTTCTTGGTTCAACTTGTGAGATATCAATATTTTGATTCATATCCCTCGTTTAGTTGGTTAACAAACACAAAAAGGCACAGTCTTGGTCCTGCACAGCCACCAAGCATCTCATGGACGAGAAGCCTCCAGGCGACATTTAGCACTTGCGGTGAGGAATATTTCTGATGCTGGGCGTTGCTTTTGCATCTCACACCACATCCACCGCTCAGACCTAGTGTTAGCAACGGTTCCGTTTTGGGACCGATTCTACTATAGCGGGTCGAAGAAAACTCGGAACCGGCCGGTTCGGTTCCGGTTTTTGCCAAACGGTTCCCTTGATTAAGTCCACCATTATTGATCAGAGAATTCAGAGCTTGGTATGTGAATTATGCAGCTTTGCATGGCGCATCTTTTCGTGGTCTCCGATTTTCGATATCTTGAAAACTCAGCAAGCAGCTTTGAAAATACAGTGATTTTTCGCCCAAAAACCGTGTTTTTGCACCATCGCTTGCCGAGTTTTGAAGATATCGAAAATTGGAGACGATCAAATGAAGCGCCATGCAAAGCTGCATAATTCACTTACCAAGCTCTAAATTCTCTGATCAATATTGGTGGACTTAATTGGGCAGTTCGCTTAAAAAATCGTTGATTTTTGATGTGGTAAGGCCGTTGCCACGTAGACCTATAAGACCGGCCGGTTCCAAATATGGAACCGTTGCTAACACTACTCAGACCTGATGCATCCCGGTGCAAACTGAGTAGTTCTCAGGTTGCCCTAACTGTGCAACAATCCAACAAGGCTACCACAACACCTAGCGGTGGAAAAAGCCCACCCAACTGATGTGATAGAATAAAGAATACGACATTGTTCGCTTTGCAATGCTTTTAGCTCGGCCAAAGGGGGATGTCCGCTGGGAAGCTGAAGTTATACACAATCGATGGTCCAAAGTATTGTGCCAGGAACTAGTGCATAACTATGATACCCGTGCCAAGAAGGCATAAACACCCTTCAAGCTGTGCAAATTGACCTTCAGATGTTGCTGTAACAGTGAATATCAATGCTGAGTGTAATCTGAGTACAATCGGATGGCAGTGGACCTCATGATTGAATGGTTTTCAAGGGATCTCGTCCCCGAGTATTGTCATGGTTTAGAGTCCAGCTTGGTCTACACTGCCACTCTCTTTCTTGTTGAATCCCTCCCTGGTCGCTGAAATAGGTGTCTACCTCGCCTGCCATGGCATATGCATGCAGAGGAAATTGTTCCTGCATTTTTAACGTCAAACATCTACATCAGACTATGCCTTCCCAGAGCCCTAACCCCAACATCACTTTGGTCGTACTAAATGTTTGAAATCTTGCCAATCTTCAGAATCAACAACACAGTGGGACTTCAGGGAATTACCCACTTCCCCCTGCCAAGAGATGCATTTCCATACCGGCTGGTGAGAGGGATTCCTCTCAAGCAGGGCATTCCGTACCCTCTCCTATCCAAAGTCAGATCTCCACCCCCTCATTTTCGCTGAACAATCCTCACGTTGCAGATATCACTCAACACGTGACATCCACCAAGTCTACTGCCCAGTGCCAGTCAATGAATACTCCATCTGGCACCCCGGGTAGAGGCAGTTGTAGAGCACCAGCAGCCTGAGGAACCTCACAGACAGACCCAACATGTCGTGTTGAATCCAGTTCCGCATCCGGCATGGCTATCACTCCCACTCCTCTCAGTGGTCTTCAAAACTTGCCTACCTCTATCCCTAATCCAGAAGCCCGCGCGATCATTTCAAATCCACTGCGAATGCCAGCTAAAGAATGGAATCAGCCACAGAGGCAGTGGCAACTGCAACCGCAGGAGGAGTCTACACCTAAATCAGTGGTCTCCGGTAGTCACAGCATCCATCGATTTGGACACTCAGACATGACCCGTCTGGAATTTGCAACAGGCAGAGTCCTGGAGCTCTACATGTGGAACAGGTCGCAGTTTATGAGTGCAAGGGACTTGAAGATGGTAAGTTATACAACACAACGCGTTGCGAAAGCATTTGGTAATGGCCCCCACTCGCAGATACCAGAGATGTACTGGAACACCGCGATGCAGCAAAACAACATTTGGTCCATAACATTTGAGGCATGCACAATGGAGATCATAAAAGAGGTATGTGGAAGCAATGGCCCACATTGGTTATTACATGGTCAAACTGGTACCAGGTTTGAGCACAAGTGGATCAGGTTATATCCCATTCTATTCAATCAGCAAGGGATAACATAGCAGAGCTTTATGATCTCCACTGCGTTGAATCTGATGCAGAGCGTTTCGAATTCAATGATTCCCCTGTGGCAGACAATATGTATCTATTTCCTGTAGCAGAGTGTGTGGAAGGTGTCATTTGCGGTCAAAATCGAATGCAGAGATATTCGAATGCTGCTAACGAATGGCCAACGTCCACTTTACATTCTGGCGGACACAATCCCAGGGTTAATCTATATCAAATGTCATCATCAGGCAAATAACCGAGGTAAGTATGCTGATGGATCTTATAATTCCATGATTGACAACAAGGACTGTCATATACCCTTGCCACTGATCATGTTCACCTGCACCATGTTTTGCCATGCTCTTGTGGAGTGGCAAAAGAACAAAGGTGTTCATCCGCAAGCTTCCAAGTCAAAGCTGAAAGCGGACACACCTGACTGCTCGAACTGCTTCAACTACAAGAATGACGGTGGAAACAATGCATTCTGATGGGCAGCTACAGGTTGCAAGTTGTGAACCTCACCTTGCGTTGCAGACACATATACATTCTTGATGAATACCTGGAACACACTACCGGAGAGCTACGAGTAGAGTGTGTATAAGAACACTCTTGGGACAGTCAAAAGTCGGATCCAACAGGCGGAGAACCCAACGCCTGCCATGGTCATCAGCGTGGAAGCAGTGCACGTTGACCATGGTATTCTTATTGACTCTGTGACCTCCGAAGTAGTGATCGAGCGGCCTGAGATCAGAAGCCCTGACTCAAACATCCCGATAGCCACCAATTGCACCGATGATCAACTGCATCTCGGGATGCCAGGGGGCAGCGGGGATCACGAAGATGAAGGTGACGAAAGCAACCAGCGCCATGCCAGTCTGGGACTAAACTCAAGAGGTTTCACCTTGGGACCAGTGATGTCGACGTGTATGATGGCGACGATGGCGATTATCTGGATGCAGATGATGAGAAAGATGCATCGCTAGCCGATGATGGATCAATGCAGAATGTGGAGGACTGACGGCATAGTCCTAGACAGTGGGAAGATGGGACATGGCGATGATGCGGACGCGGATGAGGAGGAAGAAGCATCGCAAGCCGATGATGGATCAACGCAGAATGTGGTGGACTGAGGCATAGAACTGGACACTGTGAAGATTGGACAGTATATTTCAGACCTGTAAAATACGATAATGGCAAAGCAAATGCAATGGCAAGCGATGTATCTGAAGTGAAGACTGTATTGTATGAAGTGACAACATCTCAAAACTAAACATATATGGGGAGACTGTGGCATCCTATATATAGCAGTAGTGGAGAGGTTAAATGTCTGACTTGGCCTGAACAGGCACAATCATCGCCAGGCGGTATTTCAATGGCCTCAGCATAACTACAGCCCCTGCGAAGAGTGTAGCACCCGTGTCGTTCTAATGGTCGGTATACGTCCCCAGAATTCCTGACGCAAAGCACAGGAGTTACGTATGCAACCGGACCCATCGCCAGGGCGACGAGAAGCGTGTAATATGCTGTCAGAGGGTAGGAGGTTCCGTCACAGCCGTCAGAGCCGTCCGGAACACCCGGGTGTTTCTGACTCAAACTTGGGTCGTTGCTGATGAAGTACAGCCATTCCTCTCTATATCTCTCTGCCATAATCATCAGTTTCCAACAAGTAAAGCATACTCCAAGTACAGCATTGACCCTGGATTAACTGTCTACTGTAACTCTCACAATCACAAATTGACTCTTGACAGTAGCATCAGCATGTGGCATGCCTCTCCACAAATTCACTGTAACCTGCCAGCTCACCATGAATGCTCACAGGTAGAGTCAAATTGTCACATTCGCATGGTGGAAATTTAACTATCAGATAAATAGCACCTGAGCCCCAATCTCATGTCTCAATGGATGACCTCCTAATCGACCACAGTCTGATCAATCACCTCCAGATCAACCATCTCCAGATGGACCATCTACAAGTTCACCTCCATTTTTGCTCAATCAAGGCCTAGAAGTGGATCACCAATCTAGCATGATTACAGCCTCATTGTGTGTCTCTAAGTTCACTCAAGAATGGCCTCCATGTATATCTTGGAGCTGACCCAATCACAGTCTCCAAGTGCATCTCTCAGTTCACTCTATCTGGGCTGACTATTACATCTCAACACTCACTTGATCACTGACTCCAAGTGTATCGCCACACTTCATCCAATGTGTACTTGAAGTGCCTCTTGAAGTTCACACAAAAATTGCCTCCAAGTACTACTCTGAACTTGGCCAATCTTGGCCTGCAATTTCATATCTAAGTTCATTCAATAATGACATCCAAGTATCTATCTAAGTTCACCCGATGTCAGGCTCTTAGTTGATTTCCAAACAATATCAAACATAGCCTCCTTGTCCTTCTCCATGCTCACCTGATCACCATCTACAGGTTCACCTAGAACTGTTCTCAAGCACTGCCTGCGGCCATTCCAGATATGCTATATGTAGATGAATAGCTTTATAGATACATAGACTCAAATACAAACTGAAAGCATGAATATTAAAAATCATTTTACAATCAGTAGTAACAATGATATGCAGACTCACCTGTAGTACTTCTCAAGAGCAGTTCACTTTTCCTAGACCGCTCCCCAGTGATTTGAAGTATTCCCAGGTGGTTTCAGAGTTTTTGCCAGCATTTCCAGGTGCTCCCCGGTTTGTTGCCTGCATTTCCAGATGTTCATCTAGTTGTCACCGGATCTTTTATGTCCTGGCAGATTTGTTGCCTGTGTTCCCAAGTGTATCTGAAGGCTATTGCATCGGTCCAGTCAACTCAGGTATTTGACCACCCTGTGATTCTGGTCCGACAACTCCAAAACATTCCCAGAGGGTCCCAGCGACTAAAATTCATTTTGCTAAAGAGCCATCACATGATATTTTGTTCAGCAAACTTCAGACATAGTACAGTGGTTAGTGGGTATGTATAATATCAACTGAAACCAGTTAGACTAAACTCACAGATATCTTCTACCCTCTGCCTATCAGGTGGTAGTAATTGCCCAGGAGAGAAGCTATTGAGCATGGGCAGATATGTATGAACATGTACAGTCATGTATGAATACATGTAGGCATGTGCAAAATATAGTCATGTGGATGTAATCTAGTATAGCCGAACTATTAAACTCAAAGTATAATATTGTGAATATGACAGCAATCCAGTATCAATGTGACATCAACATACGATCCAATGTGTTCATCTATACTACATTATTTTACAATTCATCTCATGTTCAGAACAACTGGTATTGTTTCAAATTCTGAAATACCCCACAAGTTTAGCCAGTGTATATATTTATAAAGAATTCAACTTTCATATAGCATTAACTTGGCATCAATATATGGGGCTTTTTAGTAATGTATGCTTGTACTAACTGCTCTGGGAGTCAGCCCACACTTAACTGATATTGATTGCTGATTGTAGAGGTACCTGGTTTTGAATCAGACTTTGAGTTGTATATGTTGTGGTGAAACAGCATAGCTAGACAACCGATAGTCTATTATCAATACTTCACTATACCTCTTGTGCCAACTACAGGGAATTCATCAAAAGAAAAGTCATAAGACAAGAGGAGTTTTGACTCAAGAAGTGTAGGAGGATGGTGATAGAAGATAATGGGATACCTAGCCATGAGGTACTATACAATTACATCAATCGACAAAAACTTGACACTGGAATTTAGAATGAAGAATTGAACAATGCAGTGCATATTTTGCTGTATATTGAGATAGCTGATGCCTATCTACCCAAAATCTTCCAAATGTACATACTTGCCATTGTCCAGTCTGCCTCGGTTATCCCAGTATCTCATCGCCTCACTTTAGCTTCCTCTGCTAATACCAGTGGTTGTGGTAATAAATGGATCTTTCCACCACAACATATAAACCAAGATGAACATGGATATGACAAAAAGGGATTAGTGAGGCAATGGAATGAAGTTGTTAGGGAGAACCTGGAGTTATCACTGCACATAATGGTAGTGTTCGCAACAGTTCTGGACCGTCGCTTCAAGTCCACATCTGGTTTGGAACCGCCCCGGTGCCAAATCGGCTTTCCAGGTGGATAATAAGCTCAATCTGTCAAAACGGGTAGAGTTCGATGGAAGTCTTTTAGCCTGACTGAAATGGGCGGGTTGTCAGTAGGATGCCCAGCGGGTCCATCTGTAGATTCATATAATGCTCTTGTTTTTGCTGTTTGATAATAGTATCATACCAAAATTGCTGATTCAACATTGAGTAGTCAGTTTTTGCATGTGTTGCAGTATGCGATAAAGATTATTTTGGAATCCGTGTCTCCTTTTCTATTTTGCATTGGCTCCTATCGAGGCGGTCAATGGTTTGTGTTATGAGCTCAAATATCCGCGCGATGCCTGAATTACCCAACATGCAAATCAAAATATTGTCAATGCTACATTGAAGTTTAATTTGATGATGCGGTAATGTAGATATCACGCACTGTGGTTCATTGAAAGGCGGCCTTTACGTCATGCATAAATCATTGCCACAACGGGACATTTTGATTACCAAGATGCAAGACTAAAAATCGGTGACACTCTGTAGACACTCATTCTCAGGATGGTGCAGGGAGCGTTTTGCTATTGTTTTTACCCCTAACCATGGCCAATACAGCATTAATGGATGTTTGCAACCAGTCGCAATTTAGATGACCCAAGATGCAAAGCAAGAAATTGTTGACACTCCAGTGATGCTCAGTTTAGGAATGGGGCAGTGACCGTGTCGCTTTCCCTTTTGCCTCTAAAAGCTGGCAATACTTTCATTATCTATAACCACTACAAAATCAAATTGTAATTACCAGACTTACAAGACGAAAAATCATTGACACTCTGTTGATGCTCATTTTCAGAATGGTGCAGTGAAGTTGTCGGTTTCTCATTTGGCTATAAAGGCTGTCAATACTTGCATTATCTACAACCACTACCAAATCACTGTTTGATTACCTGACTTACAAGACCAAAAATTGTTGACGCTCTGTTGATGCTCATTTTCATGATGGGGCAGGGAGTGTATCGCTGTTGTTTTTGCCACTAAAGGCTACCAATATCTCCTCAATGGATGTCTGCAACGAATTGGGACTTAGATGACCCAAGATGTAAAGCCATAAATCGTCGAAGCTACATCTACACTGATTGTCAGAATCGGCTAGTGACTGTGTCGGTTTCTCTTTTGCATATACAGGCTGCCAATATGTTGGTTATACATAACAGCGACCAAATCACTATTGAATCAACGGACTTACAAGACCAAAAATCGTTGACACCCCATTGACACTCATTTTTGGGATGTAGTAGCAGTATCATGCATAACATTTTGGCCTAAAAGGTGACCGATACTATGATTATGCGTTGATGCTATTGCACAGCCCATTGATTATCCAAAATATTACAACAAAAATTGTTGACACTATGTTGACGCTCATTTTCAGGGGTTAGTACTGATATCATCGCTGGCATTTTTGCCCATAAAGGCGGCAGAAGCAATGATCATGGGTTGATGCCGTTGTGGAGCCTTTTGATTATACATGATGGAAGACCAAAAATCATTGATGTTCCATTGACAAACATTTTCAGGATGTGGTAGCCATGTCATCAAAACCATTGTAGCCCATACAGGTGGCCGATATTTCGATTATTGCTTTGTGTCGTTGCCCAGAAGTGTGAATATCAACGATGCAAGAACAAAAATCTTTGTCGCTCTGTTGACGCTTATTTTTAGGAGATAGTAGCGATCTCGTCGCTGCGGTTCTTAGCTGTTAAGGCGGCCAATGATTCGATTATTTGTCCCAGCAACCGAGTCTTGTTTTTATTATCAGACTTACAAGAACAAAAATGGTTGACGAATTGTTCACACTCATTTCTAGGATGGGGCCAAGAGCATGTCCCTTTCCGTTTTACCTATAAAATGGCCAATACAATCACTTGGGAAGGATGTCACTATGCAGCCCTTTGATTGCCAAAAATGTAAGAGTTAAAATTGTTGACGCTCCATCAACACTCACCTCAATGACATTGTTGCAGTCATTGGATGGTCAACAATTGTACGGAAAAATGCATACAGTGGTTCTTGGCAGCCAATATATCGTTTCAATGTATAAACATTTGCATCCAAAAGCTGCAAGGCCTGTCAATGTCTGATTCACCACTTGACATATTATCTGAGCAAGAAATGATGTAGGCCGATCACGTTCCAGCCCCTTTGGCCGGCAATTTACTGCATGTGGATCCATACAGTAGTTGTTGATATACATACCCCAACTTCATCGCTTTGTCTCATCCAGCTCATTCTCCTTGATTTCCACAACCTACCACAAGCAATTTTCAAAATCTCAACGATGTGTACCAGGTCTCTGCATGGAGATATGCAGTTGGAGGCATGAACGAATGCAGCATGATGGTCGTCATTCATCCTGGTTCATATTGCGCTATTACCACTCCATCTATGACTCACATGACAGCACTGACTTAAATATTGTTAGTGAATTTGGTCTCTAATATAGTTTTAGCTTTCTGGCTTGACAATAACAGGCAGGATGACAACATGGTCATTGGTCGTCAATCGACATGATTTGGAGTCTAGAACTTTCGCATGGCCCATCCAATCATTGCGCATGCACAGACGAATGATCATATCTCACAATTTGGTCACTGAACTCATGTAAAAGCCTACACATAGCGAAATAGATACAAGGATTGCTTTTCCGAGAGATATACCAACAAACATGACAATTTGCCTATTTACTCCTCCAGCGGCACAGGAACCGTCATCATTTTCTTGTCTGAATTCCATATCTATATGCTAATTACGTTGGGACTCCATCTGGTGGGGTATAAGCTTGCCGGTTCCACAAGCTGTAATTTCTTAATCGGTGATGAATTGGGTCCTGCGTTGGGTGGGGAAGATGTAATGTGGTTTCTTTACTGCAGTTTCTCGGAACCTAGCCTCATATGACATCTTTGTGGTCGAGAAGTCACTTGCGGTATTTGTGACTTTCCGGGGAAGCATACAAGAGGCTCGATACACTCTCCCAACAATGTTGGCCCAGATGCGGGTGCCTGATCTTGGTTTGAGGTTGAACGACTGCCAGAACCTTCAATTCGGTTGTTGAATACATCATATCTCTCAGAGGGAGGTACTTGGCCATTTCTCCCCATCACGGTTGTGTAAATTTGTCAAGCTTGATCTGCGTAAGCTGAAACCTGTCTATGCGATGTTATACCATTGTGGAGATTGTGCCCATCACCCAGCCCGGTTTGTCATCTTCGCTCAGCTTGCCCAGCTCTGTATTATTGTCAGCATCATCCAGTTCTTCCAAATCCTCCCCATCATCGGAAGTTGCAAGATTGCTCTGATTCTCTCTGATCGTGTTCGACATCGCCACAAATGTTGTTTAGGGTTTTCTGGTTGTCAATCCCACCTTTTCAGCATTTCTCATATCTTCCTGATTCTGCTTAATCACTGTCTCTGGGTCTTCAACTGGCTTTCTTGGCACAGCGGTCTCACTATCCACATGATCCTCGATCCATTTCTCTTTCACTTCTTTGCTACAAGGTGCATTTCTCTTTGTATCTCCGCTGCAAGCCTTCTTCCAAATGGCAAGCTGCGGAACCCTTCATGGGCTTGGAATGTCTCGGCTTCCGAGCTACTCCCGCCTTCATTCAGTTGATTACGTCGGCATGTGGAGCACTTGGTCAATTTGACATGTTCGGCTGCCAGTTTTTGCAGAAGGTTCTGTTTCGGAGCTTTGACCATTGTATTTTGTGTTGTCTTTGTTGATGGGCGAGATGTTTGATGTTGCAACATATGGACCACATGGAGTCAAGCTGAGTGATTTATGTCAAGGTTGGTACACTTAATCGACTTGAACCAAGCAAAATCTGCGTTTTGAACTTCACTACATTGGGAATAGCAATGCTAACCATACAACATTACATAATTTTTAGCGTCTGTGTCATGAAATATCACAGGGATGACTTCATACAAACATCACCAGATGACCTTGCCGACGAAGAATGTGCTGTTTATATCTCACAAACATGAGATTTCGGCGGTCATTCACAACTGTGTATCCCTGTGAACGCACGCACAACATCAGGCAGACTCGGTGTTAATCACATGACGGTTGGAAACCCATGCAACCTGCAGCTATACGCGGCCGAATTCATCTTGAGTAGAATGTGCAAGTTCGCTTTTACTCATTCCATTTTGACTTGAAGCTAACTATAAATCCCTCAAGTATTCCCACTTCTTTTTGTTAACATATTTCTCAGGACCTCCCACTTCTTTTTGTCATCATCTTCCTCATTTTTTCCACACCACCGATTCAGCACTCCACCAACAACTCAGCAAGGTGCGAGAGGATTGGAATCGAGCAGACTGACTGGCGCATAATCCAATACGCCACCCGCTGAGACACAACTTCAGTGCAGATACCACTTTGTCCACCGCGATGCTGCCAATGCAGCCACCGACTATATGACCCAGGACACACATTTAAAAATTGTCAGGGAAACTCGAAGCAGGAGCTACAAGAAGCGGCATGGGATCGGATGTTAGTACATTCATATCTTGGTAGATGCACGTCAACCGAAGACATAGTATTCAGCTGGTGTATGTGAAGAGCTACATGAGAAATGAATCGCGGCCCGTAATGGAAAACCTGCATGGTTGACCACAGCATTTGTTCCCACAGTCCGGAAAATTGCACATCATGATGTTGTCATCTCTGGGATTTTCCTGGATGAATTTAATTATAATTGTCACTGAGGGTGGACAAATCAAGCCTTAACACCTTCGAGGATGCTGCAAGAGTATATATGGTAGAGGTAATAGTCGAATCTCATAGGTAGAAGCAAGAACTATTTTCTTATATGGTTTCAACATGTTTGCTACTATGGCAAGGCAAGGAGGTCTGGTACAGCTAGAACAGTCTGACATGCACCTTGCATTGAATATGGCCAAAATGGGCAAAGGAGGATTTTTGGGTGCTGCAATAGAGGTAACAAAATACCTGGTCCAAAAACCTGACAACAAATTACAAAAAGAGAAGAAGCGGGGAGTTCGGTTTCCTCAGCATAACAAGGTGAAAGCTGCACCGGAAAGACACTCAGCGATGCTCCATGAAAATCATACAGACGGCTGCCTTCCTTGCCAAAATTGCTCCGCGGAGAAACTGCAGACACGCTGGAGGCACAAATGTACAGGTGCACCTCCATCCGACCGACTCCGACAGGCGACGCTGGGACTGATGAGATGTCCGCCCAGAATGCCACCTGGGCCGCCTGGTGACGATGAGGGAGCTTACGCTTCTTGAATCGACGGCGTGCCACCCAGATTTGTATATATACATACTCCTCTTCCCAGAGCTTAATTTTTCAATCTTGATGTATATGCCAAGAATCGCAAGCACGATAAAGATTTTAGTTCAGATTAGGTCACCGATGAACAAACATCCACCGGTTAGTGCACCATCTGCAGCGTGGTAATGCAGCTGACGTAACTTTTGCTGACAACAGCAGCCTAGTGAGCAAACCTGCAGGTGAAGACGAGCATTGATAGACAGGAACGGGAGTTTTCAGTGTATTATTCTCTACTATTAGCGAACACTTTAACATATATTTTAAATGATATAGTTATATGTATTATTAAAGAACAATGTAGTGATGAAGGAGAAAGTACATGAAGATGGTACAAAGGCTGCCAAAATACTATTAATGAAGTATTATGCCAAATGAAATGATTGCATATTGCAGATACGCCTGTGGCAAATTGAGCGTCAACAGAGCATCAACCATTTTGGGTCTTGCATGCTGGGTAATCTGAGTGGCGATTGGTTGCGGCCATTCTCAAATGAGGTATTGGCCGCCTTTGTAGGCAAAAGAGCACGGGACATGCTCCCTGCCCCATTCTGAAAATGAGTGTCAACAGAGCGTCAACGATTTTTGGTTGTGTAAGTCAGGTAATTAAAAAGTGATTTGGTCATTGCTATACATAATCAAAGTAATGGCCACCTAAATAAGCAAAATGGATAGTGACATGCTCCCTGCCACATCATGAAAATCAGCGTCAACAGAATGTTCATGATTGTTGGCCTTTCTTGATGGCTAAGTAATGCATGATGCGGCTGTTATTGTCTATATACGAAATCTTGACAGTTTATATAGGCTACAATGCTCAAGAACTCTTAGTTGCAGCATTGAAAATGATATGAGTTGTTACTGTCTGCGAGGCTGTCACGGGAATGTCTCTTGCTCATCTGCCCAACCAGGTTGCCAACTCCTTCATAACAGAGGTTGGCGAGCAAGCGCCATATAGATTACCCATAATGCGAGCCCAAATATCATTGACACTCAGTTGACGCTTGTTTTCAAGATGGGGCAGGGAGTGTGTCACTTCCTCTTTTGCCTATGAAGGTAGCCAATACCTCATTTATGACTGTCTGCAACCAATCTCCACTCAGATTACCCAAGATGGAAGTCCAAAAATTGTTGAAGCTCCATTGACGCTCATTTCCAGGATGGGGCAGGGAGCAAGTCTCTCAGTTTTTAAATTTTAAAGGCAGCCGATACATCCAAAATGACAATGAAATCCTGGGGTTAATAATTTGCGATTAACATTTGAATAACCGAACGTGACCAAAATATGAACAACTCAACGAGCAGACCCCAAGATTACAACTGACGCGTCCAGCCAAATCTGGCACAACCCCCAGCTTGAGTGGTATGGGTCCGGGTTTGGACCACCAGGAAGCCAGGGGTTGGGTTTTTGGACCACTCTGGCTCCGAACAGAACCGATTCTGTGGTCAAAACCCGCACAGTAGGTGTGTTACCTGGACCTGTTTCTAACACTATACAATCCTCTCATATTACCCTGTTCATAATTGGAGCACCAGGGATTTGAACTAGATTTGTAAGAAAACAAGAGTTTAAGAAAACAGAAATTAACTTTATATGGGAAACTAAGCAAGTCAGACAAAATTTATAGTGTCAAATGATTGAGAGTGACCAAGTCAAGCTGGTAACAGTCTAATTACAGTCCAGTTCAATTTGAGGCAAAGCTTGGAGTGGCACTGGGAAAAATGACCTTATGTAATATGTAACTTATAGAGAAGCAGGTTTGGGGATCCTAATCCATTGCAAATGTGATGTTGGGCACTATGAAATCATATGAATCTGCACATTGACCAGATTACTATAATATGCATTGAATTATGAGTACTTGATATAATACATCATGCAGCATTCAACATTCAACAAACGTGAAAGCCAACTACCTAATACAATTTATTGCTTGCTCCCTGCAATTGCACTCACTTGAGTATTCTCTAAAGCACATTGTTGATCACCCACAATTGTTCATTCCCAGCCTGCAGGACTAACCATTCTTCATAAGCCCTCTCGATGCATCTTAGTACTCTCTGACTACCTGCCGAAGATATGTTGAAGCATACTCTCCAATACTCCTCAACCGTATACCCCAAGCCTGCATTACTGTACACACCCCAGTATACCTCTGAGTACGGTATCAAGTTTACTCCCCAGTATGCTCCCAATGACACTGCCACCTGTACTCAATGGTACACTCCCAGCCGGCTAGTCTGTAAGCTCCCAAGTAAGCTCTTGAGATGCTCTCAAGTATACTTCAAAGCACGCTCTCAAATACACTCCCAACCTTCTTGACAATATGCCCCTATGACAACTCTCAAGATTCTCCTAACCACACTCCCAAGTATGCTGTCAAGTATACAATCAATTGCACTAGAAGGCACACTCCCAAGTATGCTCTCATGGTACTCTTGAGCACGCTCCCAAGCATACTGTCAAGTACACTCCCAATTGCAATCGATGACACACTCCCAGCCTACTTCACTCTAAACTCCCAAGTACACTCCTGTGTGGCTTAACTCCCAATCTCAGTTAATGATATACTCCCATGTATACTCCAGAGTGCTGCATTCGGAGACTTGCTGTGTTGGAGGGGCCAAGAATATCAGCCAAATGTAAATCTGTTCAGATGCCACAGGCCAACCTCCCAGACACTGCAGCTGACCTCACCAGTGCTTCTAAGTACTTCCAGATGCTCCCAGGCCCCCCTGGAGCTGAGCAAAGTGCTCTCAGACTCCACACGAGCATTCTCAGAGGCTTTTGAAAGCACCTCCAGTTATGGAGGTGCATTCAACATGCTCCGACATTTGAATACTGCAATAGTCAAATTTTGGAGCAACTAAGACCTCTGTGCAAGTCTACGGGTGACTTCGAGAGCAGCATAGATCTCTGTGCACATCTGCAGAAGTCTGGGTGCTGTATTCTCACAGCAGTGGACTGTAGGGTTCCAGAACCACAAGGCATTCTATCATTCACATTCATCTTTGTTACTGTCACAAGATTCTCTACATCATAATATGGAATGTATTCTCTATCTAAGTCTCTCTATATATATCCATACAGTTAATCTGGCAGCAGATGGTACTCAAGCATGATTGAAGGAGCACCTGGAGACGGCAGTTGAGAGCACTTAGAGATGCACTTGGAGCCCATAGTGGCGGGAAAATCTGTTTCTCACCACCACTGCCATTCAGTTTGGCAGGGGGAAGCTGGAGGGGGGCATACAGAGATCGAGGGATAACGGAGACCGACTGAGCAAGTGGGAATATATATTTGGGAGACCCTGGGATACATAGACATCATCTCATTATACGAAATATACAGTCTATCTTTCCCAGCTCTTGGTCCCACCCACACTTGCTGAAGTGTCATAGAACCAGGCAATTTTTGGAGTTCATCATGGCCAGATAACACTTCATGTCCTCCGACCCACTTCCTACCCTCCTCGAGCCAGAACTGTTCATTTTCATGCATTCCCTCCCAATGCCATGAGAGCTCTGCCGTGTCACCACAGCATGATTGTGTGAACTTAGAGATTTAGTTGTAGGCTGTGATTGAGTTAGTTTGGAGATGCACTTGCAGGCCAATATGGAGTGAACTCAGTGATGCAATTCGAGGCCATAACTGAGGGAGTTTGGAGGCCATGGTTGTGCAAACTTGGAGGCCATGAGTAAACAAGATTGGAGATGCATTTGGAGGCCGAAAGTGAGTGAACTTAGAGATGCACTTCGAGGCCATAATCGAGCCAGTGTGGAGCTCACCTGCAAGGCAATACTTGTGCGAACTTGATGGCTGGGATCGAGTGTTTTTGGACATTCTGTTTGACTCCGAGATCAAGTGAACTCAGTCATCAACTTCAAGGCCGTACTTGAGCAAGTTTGGAGATGCAGTTGAAGGCTGTCATTGAGCACGCGTGGAGATGCACTTCGAGGTCGAGATTGAGTGAACTGAGAGATTCATTTGGAAGCTGTAATAAAGCAACTTTGGAGATACACTTGTAGGCCATGATCAGGCAAGTTTGGAGATGCACTTGGAGGCCATGATCAATCGGGATCATAGGAGAACTTTGAGGCGCGCCATCTGGAGGCGATCAATCTGCAGGTGGTCAATCTGGAGGTGGTTGTTCAGCAAGGAGGAGTCATTGTAGCTGCGACTCTATCCATTGGTTAGCTCGTCATTGTGGGAATGGAGAGAATTGAGTACAACAACATCTGCCAAGAGATGAGAGACTGGCTCAGAGTGGCAGACAGTTGATCTTGCGATGATGCACTACTCAGCGTATGCAGTCCTCGGTGTATGCTGTAGCTGGTGGTAAATCATGATCATGGCATACTGAAATAGCGAGTGATGACATACCTTCATGTTCGTAGGTGATGGTAGAGTTGAGTACAACAAAGAGTGTGATGAGAGGAGATGAAATATCATTATAAGAAGCAGGCAATTAAGAGAATTTCGAGTGCGAGTCAGTTTACCATTCCCATTCCCAATGGAGCTGCTGTGACTCCTGATCGAGCAGGTAATAACACCGATACGAGGTCTTCTAATCTCACTGAGGGAATTCATACTCCGGATTTCTGATATCCGCTTGTAACCTCGATACAGTTCGCATTATCATCCCCCATCTCTTTTTCTCGTCCACAACTCTACTGTCACTGCAGAACACAATGTTAAGTCATCTCTCTCCATCCCTCCATGGCATAATCATCAGTTAAAACTGAGTACAGCACAGACTAAGTACAGCATCCACCTAAGATTGTCTGTCTCGCCGTCATTCTCACCAGTACGAGTTGAACCCTAAGTGTAGCTCCACCTTCCGGCATGTATCTCTGCAAGATTGACTGCAACCATCCATGCTCTCCATCAGAGATCTTAGGTCAAGGCACCTTGTCACATACCCACTGTTGCGAGGTAACTAACTGAGGGATAGAGTCTCATCAGCACCTGGCATGCCATCTAAATACCGCCTCCAAGTTTGCCTCCAATCTCACTCGAGTGTGGCCTCCAACCGAATCTCCACACTGGCTCCATCACAGCCTCAGAGTGCCTCTCGGAGTTTACTCCCTGAACTACGGCCTCCAAGTTCACACGTTCATGGACTCCAAGTGCACCTCCAAACTCGCTTGATCACAACCTCACAGTGCATCTCAAAGGAGACTCACTCAACTATGCCCTCCATGTCTGCATGATGATGGCCTCCAAGGGCAACTTCAAACTCGCTCGATCACGACCTCAGAGTGCATCTCCAAGTTCAGTTGATCAGTCTTATCAATGGGTGCGGGTATCCTGCCAGCGTTCTGGGTTCGAACCACTACAACAGATCCGTTTGGTCCGAGACCCATCCAATATGCCGACCTGCAGCATCTTTGCAGGCCAAACATAGTCCCGTACCCATCAACCGCCAGGTTGTGCTGAGTCTGGCCGGACGCATTCGTTCATATCCCAAGTTCTGGTTTTCAGGTTTTTCAATTCATGGTGGCATTCTGATATCCTACTGCTAATCACAAATATTGACTTTGGTAAGTCATTGTCCTTTTCTGATGTATTGGCCGCCATTATAATCGAAAACAACAGAGACACGCTCCCTGCCCCATCCTGAAAATGAGAGTCCATGGTGTGTCAACAATTTTTGGTCTTCGATGTTTGGTAGGCTGAGTGGCAAATGGATGCAGCCATTCATAAATGTGTTATGCACCGCATATACAAGCAAAAGAGAAAGCGACACACTCGCTGCTACATTCCTAGAATGAGCATCCACCGAGTGTTAACAATGTTGGGCTTTGAATCATGGTTCATCTGCGTGGCGATTGGTTGCAGACATTCCTAAATGATATATAGGCTGCCTTTATAGGCAAAAGAGAAAGCGACAAGCTCCCTGCGTGATTCTGAAAATGAGTGTCAACAGAGCACCAACGATGTTTGGTTTGGTACATCAGCAGAAAACATTTCTGTCTGGGCGGAATGGCTGCGTCACAGTCAAAGCACTCTGTCAGAGCCGTCAGAGACACCCCGGTTGAGAATTACTCCGCGCCCAGCGCCAATACCACGCGTGGCGTTGCATATCGCCCTCTGATCGCCATTTCGCCGTTTCTTCTCGCTCTGTCAGTCTCCAGTGTCTGATGAGCACTCTGGTGTTGTAGCCAACTGTGACCATACGTCGGAATGGGTTCATTGGGTACACGCTTGCATCACGATTTCAATGCAATGGGTGACGCAGCGAAGATCTCTCCTAGCGTTCCTTCTAGATTAAGCTCGACGAGCGTAGGAAGGAGGTGAGAAGATATGATACTACCCGGCCGTGAGGATCCACGAAATCTCGGACAGAGTGAGTTAGCCCAAAATTTGGGAAAGATAAAGTGTGAATTTTCATTGAATGATAAGAGGAGATGGAAATGAGATGATGTCTATCTACTATGGGGTCTGCCAAATATATACTCCCCGTCACTCTGTCCACCTCTGTTTCCTCTGTATCTCCGTATAACCGCCGACACACCTTGAAGATGTACTTGATCAAGCGTGTTTGAGATGAACTTTGAGACTGAGATCGACTGAACTCAGAGATGCACTTGGAGGCCGTCATTGAGCGAGTGTGGATAGGCACTTGGAGACTGAGATTGAGTGAACTCAGAGATGCACTTGGAGGCCATGATTGAGCGAATTTGGATATGCACTCGGAGACTAAGATCGATTGAACTCAGAGATGCCCTTGGAGGCCGGGATCAAGTGAGTTTGGAGATGCACTTGGAGGCCCTCATCGTGCGAAACCGCAGGCCGTAATCGAGCGAATCTGGAGATACACTAAGAGGCAGAGATCGAGTGAACTCAGAAGTGGCCCTTGGATGCCGTGATCGATCGAGTTTGGAGATACACTCTGAGGGTGTGACAGTGCCAGTTTGGAGATGCACTTGCAGGCTATGATCGAGTGAGATTGGAGGAGTACTTGGAGCCGGTCAATTTGGCGGGAGGCGCAACGGCAGCTGAGACTCTATTCATTGGTTTACTTGTAATTGGATGAGAAACTCGCTAGGAGCGGGAGACTGTCGATCTTGGGATGATGCTGTACTTGGTGTATGCTCTACTCGGTGTTAACACATGATTATGGCATGTCGAGATTGAGTGGGATGACTTAACTTCGTGTTCTTAGGTGATGGTAGAGCTGAGCACAACAAAGAGAGAGATCAGAGGAGTTGGGGGAAATCATCATGAGAAACTGGGACTTACAGAATTTCGTGGGCGAGTCCTTTGACCTTCCCCGATACGGGCAGTACGAGTCCTGATCTGGCGGGTAGTAACACTGATACGAGGTGTTCTAAACTGAATGAGTCGAGTCATTCCCCTGATTTGTCATAGCCGCTCGTATCCTCCATATTGTGCTCATCTTCATCCCCCATCTCTCTCTTTCTCGACCACAACTCTACCATCATCGCAAGAACACAAAGTCAAGTGATCCCTCTCTATCTCTGCATGCCATCATCATGAGTGAACACTGAATGCAGGATACACCAAGTGCAGCATACACCTAAGATTGTCTGTCGTCCTTTCATTCTCTCTGTTTCGAGTTGACCCATGAACTTAGCTTCAGCTTCCGGGTATCTCCCTACCCATCGACCGCCACTGGCCAGTTCTGCATACAAGCTTCAAAGGTAAAGTCACCTTGTCACATTCCCACAGTTGCAAGTTTACAAACTGATGAATTGAGTCCCAGCGTGCCGTCCATCGACTGCCTCCAAGTACTCATCTAATGTCGCTTGATCATGGCCTCCAAGTGTATCTCCAAACTCGCTTGATCAGGCCGTCCAAGTGCATCTCCAAACTCGTTCAATCACGGCGTCCAAGTGAATATCGAGACTCGCTCAATTACGGCCTGCAAGTTCGCACTATCATGGCCTCCAAGTGCATATCTCCAAACTCACTCTATCACAGCCTGGGAGTATATCACTGAGTTCACTCAATCGTCATTTCCAGGCGCACCTCGAATTGCTCTCAATCAACGCCTGCAGCCAGTCCGGATATAGCATGTCTAGATGGGTAGCTATATAGATCCATAGATACATAGATGAGAATACAAACTGAATACACCACTGCAATTCGAGGTGCTCCCAGACATGTCGCCGGCGCTCCCAGGTGTCTCGCCAGTGCTCCCAGGTGCTCCCAGGCTTGTCAACGGTGCTCCCAGGTTTGTCGCCGGCGCTCCCAGGTGCTCACAGGCTTGTCGTTGGTGCTCCCAAGCTCGTTGCCGGCGCTCCCAGTTACTCTGAAGGCCGGCAGGAATGCCCTCCTAGGGTCTGATACTCCCCTGAAATTGACGCCTCTAAGTTTACACTCCACATCCTCTCAGACACTCCTGGAGGCTTCCAGTGACTACAATACATTTTGCTGATGATATGCCACTCGACCCGTCCCCTGGGCAACGGGAAGTGTGTAATTCTCCATCACAGGGTACGCGGTTCTGTCAGAGCCATCAGAGCCATCCCGAACACCCGGGTGTTTCTGACAGAAACTTGTGTTCTTGCTGATGTAAGTCAGGTAATTGATTAGAGACTTGGTTGTTGTAATGCATTCTGAAAGTATTGGCCTCATTAATGGGCAAAAATGCCAGCTAGGACATCGTTACTGTCTCTTGAAAATGAGTGTCAACATAGAGTCCACGATTTTTAGTCATGTCAGGCAAGTAATTAAAGAGTGACGTGGTTGTTGTTATACATAAGCACAGTGCAGGCTACCATTGAAGGCCGAAGAGAAAGCAACACACTCCCTGCCAGATTTTGACAATGAGAGTCAACGGTGGGTCAACAACGTTTTGGCCTTGAATCATGTTTAATCAATGCGTGATGTGGCCGTTGATGACTATATTCGAAGTTGTGACCACTTTCACAGGCTAAAACGCTCATGATCACTGATTTGCAGGGTGTTAAAATGATTGAAGTTGTGATTGTTTGGGAGGCTATCGTGGGAACATAGCTTGCTTACCTGGCTATACAGGCTCCCAACTCCCAGTTTATAAATTTCTACGATCATTGGTCATTTAGATTACCCAAGGTGCAATACCAAAAATCGTTGTAGCTCTTTTGACGCTCATTGTCAACCTGGGGCAAGGAGCGTGTAGCTTTCTCTATTGCCTATGAAGGCTGCCAATACAATAATTATGTATAACAACGACTAATTCACATTTGAATTACCGTAATTACATGGCCAGTAATTGTTGAGGCTCCGTTGATACTCTCTTCAATGTATTGTCCATTGAAAATCTGCTGGCCTCAATAAATGTATTCATAATTATTTGAACATATTAGTTGCCATGTTTGGTGATTGAGACTTGGCCCTTTGGCAAAGCCGAGCCCAGTAATCTTCTTGCACTGGTCGCTCTCATTCTATTCAAATGCAATCACCTTGCGAAATAATTCAGTTTGCCCTCTAGACTTCTGTTTATTGGCCAATATTGACAGGTGACTGCTCGATATTCTCCCATAGTATTACTCTATCTGAAATTCTTGGTCATACCACTTACAGAACCTGGTGAAACTACATTGACTCATGCTGTCCAACTTTTTCTTGATCCTCCTATTCCTCCTCGTTTCTATTGTATTGAACATCATCAACACCTTTTCACCCCTGTTCTTGAACCTCTGAGTTGGGCGAATGAATCCGGGAACATTTGGTGGGGCACTCGCATCCCACTGCTGTGGGGATTCTCAATGCTCGACCCCATTGTCTAGCTCTATGTCAGACTCATTTTGCACCTCCCAGTAGTCTTCTCAGTCATTTGGCATATCCAAATCCCCATTCCCGTCAAGCCAATTTTCGGTGTCCGGAATGCTTTGAGGTGCACCATCCTCATCACGTTCGGCCGGATGGCGGTCGATCCATTTGATTCTGTGGACATATACCACTTGAGTTCGTCCTCAAGGGAGGTCCTTTGCCGACAAACCTTGTGGCACAGGTCATCTTTCTGACAATTTGAATGCTGCCGCAGCATCATGTTGAATGCTTGACCAGGACAGTTTGAAAATTGCTTCTGTGACTTAAATGTATCCTATGGCAGTCATGTGCTTGTTTTGAGCGCGAGATTCCTTCTCTGTGGTACATAAGTTTTGACTGCCCTGCCACGTCTCCAAGAAGTCGTGGACCATAGCCACACTCTGCAAGTTCATTTGCTTCACCTCTCGCTTCATTTCGAAGTCATTATCTGTATTTGTCGGATCCAATGCTGGGTCATCACCTGCAGATTACCCATTATTACGTCGAGCAGAATGCCTTGCTACAACATTTTCGCAATGGCTCTCATAGGTGTTTTTTGACTGCCTGCTGCCAATCGCATCCCGCACAAGGGAACAACCGGCCTCCACTCCACCACTGTGTGGTATGATAGAGAATATGTCACGTGCCACATTAGAGAGATGGGCCTTCTTTGAGTGCGTTTCCTCTTGCTGACTCCGCTAGTCTGTGATATCCAGGATCCAAAGTAGACCTCTAATCTCCATATGGTTGGAGTGGTAATCATTATGATTCAGAATAGTTTGCTCCCAGTTCTATGGTAATTCAGGTGTTGGATTCAAATTGAGCCTTCTGGCTGCCAGTAAGTGTGCTGCGCGATCGCTTCATCCAGGTGTCATTTGGGCCACAATTTTAGCCAGCAACTATTCTTCATCATCACTGGACAAATCATATTGATGATCAGAAGATTGACCAGATATGGAAGCCATTGCAGAAGAGGAAGGATTGTTGCTCAGTACACCTTCGGGTTCAATGACTGGCAGACATCGACATTTGGGGCAGGAATTTATTCTCCACCTGCTTTACAAACTCCTGCTGGTATTGGGCAGTATATGAAGTCTCGTCTGCAGGATCAATATCCATTCCCATCTCCCACTTCCTACACGATCGCAACTTCCGCAAAGGATCGAGGATATGTGGAGAAATGAGCCACATACTTGTCGTAGGTGTAACTTCAGAATGAGAGTTGGACCGCTTTTGGCACGCAAACTTCACAGCAAAGTATAAGTCTTCCTTCCATTGAGTCTCACTCTTGGCTGAAGCACACATAACCCCATCAACATAATCGAACATGTCATTGTAGACATTGATTACATAATGCAGAGTAACCATATGCCTTTTCGACATCCACAGCGTCCAGTTCCGGAATGGCCTCAAAACTTCCATGACATACTTGGGGATGGTCTTTTCATCCTGTGTTGTGAAGAGTGGCCCATAATGGATGTATTTGGCATTCTTCAGCGACTCACAGGTGAATTGTTGTAATCGGGAGGCCCACTCAAGCAAGTCCAGTGTCTAATTCCACCATGTCTTCACATCCATAATTGGTAGTACTGCAATTGGTACTTCGGCTTTTTGACAGTCAATGAACTCATTTTGGTGACCAGGTGTCAGCGTAATCAATACAGCAAGCAATCTCTGCTATATGAAAGGTCAGTTTCAGGACTTTCAAAATATGTTCCAATTCATACTTTCTCAATTATTTTTGCTAAACCTGGTCTCATGGCAGACACTTTGTTGTTTCGAGCATTGCCCTACTTTCGAAGTCTTTGACTCATCCCAATGTCTATGCTTTCATTCTCTCGAAATTGCTGATCATGCTCATGGGCTTCCCAAGCCTTGGTGGGGCCTTTCACACCCAGACTGCTCATGGATGCACCTAGAGCAAGCTGAATGACGTGCGCCATGCATGGTATGTGGTTTCTTAATGCAGGCCACTAGATTCCGGAGCCTTCAAGGATTGGTTGTAATTCGTGAGTCATCGAGTAATTTGAGGAAGCGTTATCAGTTGTATTTCCAATCAAACGGCTGTCGGTAACCTCAAAAGGATCAAGAACATCCTAGACATGTATGGCTAGCCGTGCTCCAGTATGTTGACCCTTGACCTATTATCCTCAATTGGCTCTGGAAATGGGAAAAGAAGTGGCTATCGACCTCATCGACAGCGAATTGTACTTCTTGCAATGCCCAATTGCGATCCATATAATATGCAATGACCGACAGTATGGTTAGTTTGTTTGTCGATGTCCACCTGTCTAAAGATAATCTGACTTTATTTCTTGACAGCAATTGCTTCTTGATTGAATCCACTGTCAGTGTATTCCCTCCAGCAAATGTTGGTCAGTGTGCTGGCAGCTGGCAGCACAAACTTGCTTCGTAATGCATTTTATGACTGTCCTAACTCTAGGTTTGATGTAGCATTCCATGGAATATAAGCCGAAACAAACCCTAACAGGAGGTAGCGATTCCAGGTGTCCGGTAAAATTTGGCAGTATCAAAGTCCTTCGCAGCCAGTTTGGAGCATTTTGTCTGTCAATTCAGTCATTATAACTAAAACCTAAATGTGAAATATGAATTTCCTGTGCTAAGTTACAATTTGAATTCCTCGACTTGCTTGTCACTTCAGTATGGCCAAAGCTGTTTCATCGACTGTTGAACTAGTCAATTCCGTAACTTCGGACTCTGTTAATTTGTTCAACATTGGGATATGTGCTTTTGCCAGCAAGTGTTTCCCCATTAAGCTGGTCTCATGTTCTGACAGACGGTGAAGAACATGATGACACACGATACATATGATGCCAGCGTTGCCGGTCTCCTCAATTCCACAATGTAAATAGAAATTTCATGAAGGTGCATGTCTAGGATTATTCCAAGCAATAGATCACTTCGAGCCCACATTCATTCAAGCCCACCAGGCATCAGGGATGATTTGTAAATTAAGGTCGCTCAAATCACGAATAAAGATACATTTAATCTTGAAACATATCATAACCTCTAGCAATGAGGTATTTAAATATTTTGAATCTGACATGGCGGTAAGCGTTTGAAAACAGTGTATTTCGACTTGAGAGACTGTCAAACAGAGATGCTATTGTAAAGTACAAAGCTGGTTCCTAAATATTGACTTTAAAGCTACAAGCAAGACAAAAGTCAGACCTGTGAGTCATGGCATGCAGATTTGTGAAGTCGAATACAGGGACATACAGAGATGACTGACCGTTATTGACACCATTTAGGAACCATGCAGTCCAGCTAGTTGCTGTGAATCTTACTGAGCCCCCAAATAAACTGTTGACACTCCATTGCCACTCATTTTCAGGAGGCGGTTGCAATATCGTCACCATGATTTTTGCCCAAACAGGTGGCCGATAGTTCGATTATGGGTTACAGCCATTGCATAGCCCTTTGAATATCCAAGATGCAAGACCAAAAATTGTTGACACTCGGTTGACGCTCATTTTTAGGAGGTAGTAGCGATATCGTCAGTAGCATTTTTGCCAATAAAGGAGGCCAATACTTTGATTATGGGATAGCACCACTGCATAGCCATTTCATTATCCAAGATGCAAGACCCAAAACGTTGACGCTCCATTGACGCTCATTTTTGGGAAGTAGTAGCCATACTTGCACAAGCATTTTTACGCATATATGCGGCCAATACTGACATCATGTGTTAATGCTGGTGAAAAGCCCAGTGATTATCCAAGATGCAGGGCAAAAAATCGTTGACACTGTGTTGATGCTCATTTCTAAGATGCTGTAAGGAGTCTGTCATTTGCCTTTTGACTGATCAAGACAGCCAATACTTCCTCCGTGGATGGATACAACTACGCAGCACTTGGATCGCTGAATGTGTAGGACCAAACATCGTTGAGGCTCCATTGACGCTTACCTTAGAGACATACTAACAATCATTGGGTTCTGAAGAATTGTACGCAAAATGTATACAATCATTCCTGACAGCGAATATATCGTTTCTATGTATAATCATTTGCATCCAAAAGCTTCGAGACCTCACATTTTCTGAGCCACCAGTATACACGTCTTCTGAACAATGAATAATGGAGGTCCATCACACTTCAATGCTTTCGGCAAGCAATTTACTGCACAAAGATCCATCCAGTAATTTCAGATATAGATAGCCCAACTTTTGCACCAATCCGTATCCAGCTCATTCTTCTTGATTTCCATGACGTACTGTAAGCAATTTTCAAAATCTCGACGATGTGCAGCAGCTTTGAGCGGATAGGTATGTAGTTGAATGCATGGATTAATGCAGCAGAATGGTCGTTGATTATCTCGGTTTACATTGCGCATAGACTGCTCCTTCTATGGGTCATAGGACATCACTGACTTAAAGTTTGTTAGTACATTTTGTCTCAGATTTAGGTTTTGCTTTCTCATTTGACTGTGACAGGCAAGACAATATAAAGTTCATTTCTCGTCTACCAACTGGGTTTGGAGTCTAGAATTTTCGCATGGCCCATATGACCCTTGCATGCACACTGACGAAATATCATATCTCACAATTTGGTCAGTGAAATCCAGAGAATGCTGACACGTAGCAGAATAAGTACACTTATTGCCTTTACTAGAGATACGTAGTCAAAACTGCCTATTGGCGTATCCAATCTGAGGGCAAGGCTGGAGCCATCACCATGTCTTCATCTGAATATGAGTTCTTTCTGGTAATTAGCTAGGGACGATATATGCAGGGGTATAGGCGTACAGGTTCAGCGGGCTTCGCATTCGCTATCTGTGACAAATCAGGCACCAGGTCGGGCAATAGAGACGCTATGTGGTTGTGTGACTTTGGGTTATCCCACCCACGCCTCACTGGACTACTTCGTGGTCGAGAAGTCACTTGCGGCATTTGTGATTTTCCGGGGATAATATGAAAAGTCTGCATAAGCAGTCCAAATGTCTTTGGTGATGGTGTGGCTCCTGTCGTGTCTGTTTCAGGCTTCACAACTTGCAGAACATTCAATTTGGCTGTCCCATACATCATATCTCGCACACAGAAGTAGTCGGCCATGTCTCCCCATCCCAGTTGCATCAATTTGTTAAGCCTCTTCTCCTTCGGCATGATACTCTCCATGCGCTGCTGTACCATTTTGGAGAGTGTGCCCTTTACCCAGCCTGGGTCGTCATCTTCCCTCACCTCGCCCAATGCAGTATCTTCATCATCATCATCCTGGTCTTCCTCAACCTCCTCATCATTGAAATTTGCATAACCACTTGCACTGTCTCCGATAGCATTCAACATCTCCTCAAAGGTTGTATCAGGCTTTCTGGTTGTCGATCGCACCATTTCAGCATTCTCATATCTCTCTGCTCTAGCATAATCGATATCACTGGGTCTCGAATTCGCTTTCTGGCCACAGTGGTCTCTCTATCCATATAATCCTTGGTCCATGTCTTGTTCTCTTTGTTGCTTGGAATGTGCATTTCTCGTCTTTTCCATGCCGAAGGATTCTTGTCAGATTATAAGCTGCGCAAAGCTCCAAACGCTCGGGCCCTTTCTGCTTCCGAGCCGCTCCTGTCTTCATTTGCTTGATGACGTTGACATGCAACAGCAAAATGTGTTTTAGTCACTGGAAGCCTCCGGGAGTGTATGACAGAATGTGGAGTGTGAACTTAGATGCGTCAATTTCAAGGGAGTATCAGACCCCAGGAGGGCATTCTAGCTGTCCTTTGGAGTAACTGAGATCTCGGAAGACTGGAACATGAGTAATTGTGAAAAGTTTGGGAACACCTCGGTGCACCGGAGAGAACTTTGGGTGCACCTGGGAGCACCTGGGAGCACCTGGGAGCGCCGGGACAAGTCTGGGAGCACCGACAACAAGCCCCGGAGCACCAGCGACAAGTCTTGGAGCACCTCGAATCACAGTAGAGCCGTCTGGGAAAAACATCATCTTCTTTGGAAATGCTGGTGGTCCGCCTGGAAATCATAGCTACTACTTATCGTTCAACAATTGTTAAAACTGATGTATTCAGTTTGTATTCTCATCAATGTATCAATGTATCCATGTATCTATACAGCTACCCAGCTACACACGGTATATCTGGACTGCCTGCAGGCAGTGCTTCAGAGCAATTCGAGGTGCGTCTGAAAATGACGATCAAGTGAACTCAGAGAAATACTCTGAGGCCGTGATCGAGCGAGTTTGGAGATGCACTTGGAGGCAGTATTCGAACATATTTGATAATGAACTTGGAGGCAATGCTCGTGGGAACTTGGAGGCCATAATGGAGCGGGTTTGGAGACACACTTGGAGGCCGTGATCGAGCAAGTTTGGAGATGCACTTCGAGGCAATGGATGTGTGAACTTGGAGGCCGTAATCAAGTGAGTTTGGAGATGCACTCCGAGGACATGATGGAGTGAGTTTGGAGGCCGGACTTGTGCGAGTTTGGACATATACTTGGAGGATGTGATTGAGGGAGTTTGGAGATGCAGTTGGAGGCTGTGATCATGCGAACTTGGAGGACGTAATCGTGGGACTTTGGAGATACACCTGGAGGCTGTGGTCAATCTAGTTTGGCGATGCACTTTGAGGCCGTGATAGAGGGAGGTTGGCACGGTACTTGGCGGTGGTCGATGGACGGTGCGCCGGGTGCTAAGACTATATTCATCAGTTAGTAAACTCGCACACCGTGGGAATGTGATAATGTGACTGTACCTTTGAGCTCTAATGGAGAGCTGGCTAAAGGTGGTCGATCATGTAGGGAGGTATGCCGGCAGCGGAAGCTCAATTCAGGGGTCGACTCCTAATCGTGAGAATGAACGGAAGACAAACAATCCTGGGTGGATTCTGTACTCAGTGTATGCTGTACTCGGTGTATGCTGTACTCGGTGTAAGCTGTACTCGGTGTCAACTCATAATCATCACATGGAGAGATAGAGTGGGATGACTTAACTTTGTGTTCTGTGATGATGCTTGAGTTGTGGACGACAAAGGGACAGATAGGGGATGACGATGAGAATGATGTGGAGGATACGAGTGGATATGAGAAATCAGGGGTACGAATTGCCTGATTGGGTTTGGAAGACATCATATCAGAGTAATTACATGCCAGATCGGGACTTGTACCTGCCATATCGGGGATGGTAAATTGACTCGCACACAAAATTCTCTACAGTCCCAGTTTCTCACGATGATTTCCCCCATCTCCTCTGATCTTCTCTCTTTCTCGTCCTAAGCTCTACCATCACCTAAGAACACGAAGTCAAGTCATCGCTCTCTATCTCTCCATGCCATGATCAAGGGTTAACACTGAGTATAGCATACATCCGGGTACAGCATACACCGAGTACAGCATACACCGAGTACAGCATACACCGAGTACAGCATACACCGAGTACAGCATACACCCAGTACAGCATACACCCAGTACAGCATACACCCAGTACAACATACACCCAGTGCAACATACACCCAGTACCACATACACCCAGTACAGCATACACCGAGTACAGCATACACCGAGCACAGCATACACTGAGTACTGCATACACTGCGTACTTGCATCATCCCAAGATCGACTGTCTCCCGCTCCCAGCCAGTCTCTGATCTCTCGGCAGACCATGTTGTACTGAATTCTCTACATTCCCACAATTACGAGTTAACCAAAGAATGGAGTCTCAGCTCCCGTCGTGCCTCCCTCCTGAACTACCGCCTGCAGATTGACTGCCCCCAAGTACTACTCCAATCTCGCTCTATCATGGCCACCAAGTGCATCTCCAAACTCGCTCGATCACAGCCTCCAAGAGTATCTCTATACACCGACTATTACTGCCTCCAACTTCACACGATCACGGCCTCAAAGTGTATCTCCAAACTTGCTCGATCATGGCCTCAAAGTTCCTCTGCAAACTCGCTCGATCACAGCCTGCTAGTGTATCTCTAAATTTGCACGATCACAGCCTCCATGTGCATCTCCAAACTCGCTCGATCACAGCCTCCAAGTGTATGTGCTAACTGGCTCGATTACGGTCTCGGAGTACCTCTCTAAGTTCACTTCTTCACGGTGTGGTGAAACAGTGGAGCTAGATGGCAGACAGCCCATTGTCAGCACTCCGCCGCACCTAGCATGTTATCCGAAGGGAAATTTCGTGAGAAAGAGGGGTTCTAGCTCGAGGAGCGTAGGAACAGGGTCAGAGGATATATAGGAATACCCGGCCATGATGAACCACACAAATTGCGTGGATCCATGAACGGATTGCAAGACTGGGTGGATCTATGAAAGCTCGGCAACAGTGAATCAGACCAAGAGCTGGGAAAGATAGAGTTTGTATTTTGTATAATGAGATGATGTATATCAACCCCGGGGTGTCCCAAATATATACTGCCCGTCGCTGAGTCCATCTCTGTCATCCCTGTATCTCCGTAGTATATATATAGAGAGACTTAGATAATACATGCCATATTATGATGTAGCGAACCTTGTGACTGTAACAAAGACCAATATGATTGATGAAATGCCTTGTGGTTATGGAACCCTCAGAACCACAGGTGTGAGAATATGGCACCAAGTCTCCCACAGAGCTTGTGCAGAGGTCTCAGCTGCTCTCGAAGTCTCCCGCAGATCTGCACATAGGTCTCAACCGCTCCCAAATTTGACCATCCTAATAGTCAAATCTTGTAGCATCCTGAATGCACCTCCACCGCTGCAGGTGCTTTCAGGAGCACGTGAGAATGCTCTTGCATAGTCTCAGAGCACTTTGCAAAGCTCCAGGGGGGGCTGGGAGCATCTGGAAATACTTAGAAGCACTGGTGAGGGCTACCGGAGTGTCAGGGAGGTTTGCGTGTGGCTTCTGCACCGAATTACATTTTGATGATATGTGGATTGCTTGGTCGATTTGCCATCTTCGCCCACTGGATGTGGTGAACGGTTCCTTTTCAGAGCACTGACCATTGTATCTTGTGTTGACTTTGTTGTTGGGCAACATGTTGGATGTTGCCAGATATAGACCACATGGAGGCAAGCTGCATCTTTTATGTCAAGTTTGGAAGGTTTGATCAACTTCAACAAAGCAAAATCTGCGTTGTGACTGTCACTATATGGGGAATTGTCATGCTAACCGTACATCACGACTTGATCGTAAGCGTGTGATTCACCTGAGATCCCGGAGATATTTTGAGACAAATATCACCAGCCGTCCAGTTTATATCTATCATACATCCGATTTCAGCTGTCGTTCACTATGATGTATCCCTGGAAACAAACAAGCAACATCAAACCGACTTACTCCAAATCACGGGCCCGTTCAAATCTCCTGCAGCTTTACGCAGCAGGATTCTTCCTGGAGAGAACATGCAAGTTGGCCGTCACTCATTTCATTTTGACTTGTTGCTAACTATATATTCCTCAGCACTTCCCACTTCTTTTTGTCATCATCTTCCTCACCTTTGCACAACAGCAAGTCATGTCTCCACAAACACCTCAGTGCGGTGCGGTTGGATCCAAATCGAGCCGAACAACAGGCACTACATCCAACCTGCCTGCGCCACCTGCGGAGATACAGCAGCAATGCAGACACCACTTGATCCACTGCAACACAGCAATTGCAGCCACCAAAAATATGACCCAGGATGCTCATTTCAAAATGGTACGTTATTCCAGAGGCCGCAAGAATCAGAAGCAGCATCCAATCAGAAGTGACTAACTCCATATCAACGTAGTCGGCGGTCAACGAACAATATAATGTACAGTTGGTGTACTTGGAGAGCTACCTGACCAATATATCGCTGCCCGTAATCAGAATCCGACATGGTAGACCAAGTGATTTGTCCGCACAGGCCGTCAAATTGCACATCATGATGTTGTCAGTTGAGGGATTTTTGCGGACGAATCTCATGATAAGTGTCCCCTGGAGTGGACCAAACAGGCTGTAATGACTATAAAGGAGGCTACGGAGTCGTATGTGATTGAGGTAATAGCCAAATTTCATTTCTAGAAGCAGTAATTGATTTCTTGAAGGTTTTCAACATGTCAGCTTCTATGGCGAGGCAAAGAGGTCGAGTACAGCCAAAACATTCCGACCTGCGCCCTGCGTTGAATATGGCCAAAATGGCCAAAAGATGGTTTTCGCGTGCCACGTTAGAGGACACGCAAAAACTAATCTAGAATGCTCACGCTGAAGTCCGAGAAGCGAACAAGCATGGTGTTGAGTGTGCTGGGCATCGACAGGTAAAGACTGCGAAAGAAGGACACCCGGCATTGGTTGGTGAAAATCAAAACAGACTGCTGCCTTGCTTGCCAAAATCGCACTGCAAAGAATCCAAAGACACGCTGGAGGCGCAAAGAAACAGGTGCACCGCCACCAGAACCGGCGGCACCTCTGCCCGGAATGCCACATGCACCGCCTAGCGATAGTGAGGGAACACAAAGCTCCAAGATGGATGGTGTGCCACCCGGATATGTGTATATACATACACCGCTTCCCAATGGTTGATTTTACAATGATGACGCATATGCCAAGGATTGCAAGCGCGATAATGATTTTATTCCAGATTTGCTGACTGATGAAGGACCATTCACTGGTTAGTACACTATCTGCTGTGTGGTAATGCAGCTGATATCCATTTTGCAGACGAAAGCAGTCTTTTGAGCAAACCTTCCAGTGAAGATGAGAATTGATAGACGGGAACGGGATTTTTGAGTATGATCATTATCTACAACTAGTGGACACTTTGAAATATATTTTTCTAGGTTATATTTATATGCATTATTGAAGAACAATGTAGTGATAAAGAAGAATGTACATGAACATGACAGAACAGCTGCCACAAGACCATTAACGATGTACTACGCCAAAGTGAATGGTGGCATATTGCGGTTACACTCATGGCAAAATGAGTGTCAACAGAGCGTCAACAATGTTTTGTCCTGTAAGTCAGGTAATTAACATGTGGTTTAGTCGCTGCTATGCATAACCAATGTTTTGGCAACCTTTATGGGCAAAATGGCTAATAACATGGTCACTGCCCCATTCTGAAAATGAGTGTCAACAGAGCATCAATGATTTCTGGCTTTGCATCTTGGGTAAACTAAGTGGCGATTGCTTGCACCCATCCATAAATGGGGTATTGGCTGCTTTGAGAGGCAAAAACAATAGTGGCACACTCCCTGCCCCATCCTGAAAATGGGCGTCAATGGAGCATCAACGATTTCTGTTGTTGAATCTTGGTAATCTAAGTGGCGGTTGCTTGCAAACTTCCATCAATGAGGTATTGGCCGCTTTTAGAGGCAAAAACAATAGCATCACGCTCTCTGCCCCATCCTGAGAATGAATGCCAATGCAGCATCAACATTTTTTGGTCTTGCATCTTGGGTAAACTAACTGGCAATTGGGTGCAACAATCCATAAATGAGATATTGGCCACATTTAGGGGCAAAAACAATAGCTACACGCTCCCTGCCATATCCTGAAAATGAGCATCAATGCAGTGTCAACAATTTTGTCTTGCTTCTTGGCTAATCTAAGTGTCACTTTGAGGCAATAATTCATATAGAATGTCCTGGCAGCCGTTTCGTCCGAAATTGTGCATGACATATGCCTTTACATATTTAGACAATCAGTGTCAACAGAGCGTCAACAATTTTTAGTGTTTCATATTGCGTAATCAATGTATTGCACAGATTCATGAGTTCATAACAGCATTATTGACGGCCTATCTAGGCTAAGATACAACATATAAAAGGAAAAACATGGATTCCAAAATAATCAATATCGCAAACTACAAAACATGCAAAAAGAGATTATTGGCTGCTGAATACACGATTTTGATAAGATAGTATTATTACACTGCAACAACAACAGCATTATCTGAATCTACAGATGGACCCGCTGGGCGACCCACTGACAACCCGCCCATTTCAGACGGATTGGGAGATTTCCATTGAACCATACCCGAATTGACAGTTCAGGTGTATTGACAACCCAGACAGCCAATTTTGGATTGGTTTCGTTCCTACCTGGACCAGGACCCGACGCAACACCCCGGAACCGTTGCCAACACTGCAGTTGATTGCTCCCTCTATGTGTATCTCCAAAATCACTCAATTACCCCCTCCATCAGCAATATGTATTTTGGTTACTGCAAGCTTCCAGGAGTGTCTGAGAGGATGTGGAGTGTAAACCTGGATGCGTCAAGCTCAGGAGAGTGTCAGAACCTAGGAGGACATTCCGGCTGGCCTTCAGAGTACCTGGGATCTTTGATGACTGGTACAGGAGTACCATCGAAGTGATTGTGATAAGTGTGGGAACACCTCAAAGTGCCAGCGAGAGATTTTGGTGCACCTGTGGGCACCTGGGAACGCGGACGACAAGACTGGGAGCGCTGCCGTCAGGTCTGGGAGAGCCAGCGACATGTCTGGGAGCGCTGACCACCAGTCTGGGAGCGCTAGCGTCAAGTCTGGGAGCACATCAAATCACAGTAGTGCAGACTGGGAAACACAACATATTCTTTCGGAATACTGCTGGTACAGCTGGAAATCATAGCTACTACTTATCGTTCAACAATTTTTTAAACTCATCTGTTCACTTTGTGTTCTCATCTATGTATCTATGTATCTATCTATCTATGTATCAATGTATCTATGTATCTATATAGCTACCCATCCACACATCATATATCTGGACTGGCTGCAGGCAGTTGTTGAGAGCAATTCGAGGTGCACCTGAAGATGATGATCAAGTGGACTCAGAGATGCATTTGGAGGCCGTGATTGCGCGAGTGTGGTCACGCGCTTGGGTGGCCAAGATCATGAGTAGTCGGAGGCCGTGATTGAAGGAGTATGGAGACCCACTTGGGAGGCCATGAAAGTGAGAGCTTGGAGGCTGTAATCGAGCGAGTTTGTAGGCGGCGATCAAGTGAACTTGGAAAGGGACTCTGAGGCAGTGATCGAACGAGACAGGGGATGCCATTTTAGGCCATCATCGAGCGCGATTGGTGGATACCTTGGAGGTGGTTGAAGGGAGGCGTGCTGGGTGCTGATCAGACTCGCTTCATCAGTTAGTTAGCTGGCAACCGTGGGAATATCGTGAGGTGACTGTATATTTGAGCTCCCATGGAGCAAGGGCTGGTGGCAGCCGATCTTCCAGAGAGGCACGCCGCAATTTGAAGCTACATTCAGGGGTCACCTCGTAATCTTCAGAATGAATGGTTAACAGACCATCTTAGGTGTATGCTGTACTTGGTGTATGCTGCAGTTGGTGTATGCTGCAACTTGGTGTTAACTCATGATCAAGGCATGGAGAGATAGAGAGGGATAACTTAAATTTGTGTTCTGCAATAATGGTAGAGTTGTGGACGAGAAAGAGATAGATGGGGGATGAAGATGAGAATGATATGGTGGATATGACTGGATATGAGACATCAGCAGTATGGGTGACCGGATTGGGTTTTGAAGAGGTCATATCAGTGTGATAACCTGCCGGATCGGCACTTGTACCTGCCATATCAGGGATGGTACATTGACTCGCACACAAAATTTTCTGAAGTCCCAGTTTTTCATGATGATTTCCACCAGCTCCTCTCATTTATCTCTGTCTCATCTTCAACTCTACCCTCACCTAAGAACATGAAGTTGAGTCATCCATCTCTATTGCTCCATGCCATGATCATGAGTTGACACCATGTACAGCATACACCAAGTACTGCATCGTCCTATGATCAACTGTTTCCCGCTCCCAGCCAGTTTCTGAACTCTCAGTGCATGTACTCAACTCTCTACATTCCCACAATCACAAGTTGATCCATCAATAGAGTCTCAGCTCCCGTTGCACCTCCCTTCCAATCTACCGCCTGCAAGTACTCTCCTCCAATTTCGATTGATCATGCTCTCCAGGGGTATCTCCCAACACACTCATTTACAGCCTCCAAGTTCATCACTGAGTTCACACAATCTCAGCCTCTATGTGCATCTCCAAACTCACTCGATCCCAGCCTCCAGGTGCATCCCTGAGTTCCCTCGATCCCGGGCTATATGTGCATATCCAACCTCGCTTGATCCTGGCTTCCAAGTGCACCTCTCAGTTCACTTGCTCTCAGTCTCCAAGTGCTTCCCCAATCTCACTCGATCATGGTCTCCCAGTACATTGTTCGAGAGTGATGGCGGGTGTACGGAGATACAGGGGTAACGGAGGTGAACAGACTGATGGGTAGTATATAACCAGTAGACCCTGGAGTGGATAGTCATTATCTCATTTTCATTTCATCTTATTATACAATAAATATACACACTCTGTCTTTACCAACATTTGGTCTCACTCGGGCTGTCGAAGATCTTGTGGATCCACGCAATTGCGTGGATTCTCAAGGCTGGGTAGTATTATATCTTCCGACTCTCTCTCTACGCTCCTGAAGGCAGAACTGGTCTCTGTTATGAATTTTATTCGGATGTCGCGAGATGTGTGACGGAGTGGTGATTGTGTGATCTTTGCCTTCTAGATGCATTGTTTCGCCACTCTGGCCTCCAAGTCGTGCATATCAAAGCTCTCTCACTGGGCGGGTCCAGGTGCTCCTCCAATCATGCTCGACTTCCATCTGCAGCCAGATTGTCCGTATGTATATATATAGAGAGACTTACATAATACATGCCATATCATGATGTAGCAAATCTTGTTACTGTAACAATGACAAATATGTTCAGACAAAATGCCTTGTGGTTATCTAAGAACCACTGCGGTGAGAATACGGCACCAAGTGTGCCGCAGAGCTGTGCAGCTGTCTCGGCCGCTCTCGAAGTCTCCCGCAGAGCTGCACAGCGGTCTCAGCAGCTCCTGCAGTCTCCCGCAGACCTGCCCAGAGGTCTCAGCAGCTCCAAGATTTCACTATTGTATAAGTCAAATCTCATGGCATCCTGAATGCACCTCCATAACTGCAGGTGTGTTCAGGAGCACCTGAGACTGCTCTTGCAGAGTCTGAGAGCACTTTGCTTATCTGCAGGGGGGCCTAGGAGCATATAAAAGTATTTATAAGCACTGGTGAGGCCGCCCGGAGTGTCTGGGAGGTTTGCATGCAGCTCCCAGACCGATTTACATCTTCCTGATGCCCCACATTTCTGTGCTGCTTGGCAGGGATAGAGACTCCTCAATCCTCATTGGTGCACTTCTCTGCTGGGATTGGCACTCATATATTTCGTTTCTTGCTCCATACCTCCTTCTGGGGCTCCTCAACAAGTATGAGCCCTCTTGCACCGGTATTGGCACTGCTCAAACCCCATCAGTGCCGCTCAGTCTAGATTGACAGTCTTTTATCGGATTCCTGTTTCTTCAACACCTTCTGTTGACTTCTCATTTCAACACATGCACTGGCCATCCGGGTGCTACTCTTTTCCTTTCGTAGTTGCTCCCCTTTTTCATCCCCAAGTTTCATCATATTGCCTTTCAAACCCCATTTTGATTTGCAGCTAGCCAACCTCTCAATATACCTTTGTTAGATATCACAAATGAAGCCAAAGATTAATGACAGTTGATTTCACCCACTTGCCAGGTACCAATTATCAGCAAATACATGGAATGCCATTAGCTTCATTGTGGTGGTGATGAATTCTGGGTTACCGCTTTCATCGGCTCTAATGAGATCCAAGAAGTAGTCGATGACATTGGAACCATGTTTAATTCATATTATTTAATTGCTTAGTCTGATTATGTTTTCAATGTACCTGCTTTTATGTTTGACTTACTTGCCATTTTCTTTATTTCCTTACAGTAGCAATCCAAATAATAGAATGTTAAGGAAGATAATATTACCTAGTAAAGGTTATATGATTTAGAAGTGATAATAATCAAGAATCCAGGTATCATATTCATCGTGGAGGATAACCCATTGCTCCAATACATTCAGAGGGTCATATCTAATGCCAGCAGTTCTCCGATTGAGTATTCATAAGAACCGAGTTATCTCTCAAAGTTTGTTTGAGATTCCTGTATTGGCGGGACAACACTCCCATGTGCTTCCAAAGTTCTCTCCAGTACTCCAACTGGTTATCAAACTTCTCAAAATCACTCCCATACTGCTCCTTTGCCAGTAATTAGTGGTCCAAGTTACTCCAAAGGCAGGCCAAACTGCTCTCCCAGGGTTCAATTTTCTCCTGCAATTGATGCATCTGAGTTTGCACTCTGCTTCCTCTCACACACTTCTGGAGGCTTCCAGAAAATATCATTCATTTTGCTGATATCCCTGTGGCTCCTGAAAGCCACTGCAAGGAATCAATCAACTCCATTATATGTTTGTTGTATGAACATGCTGTGACTACTCTTTGGTACACCCAGAGTATTCCAGAGACTAGATTGCATTTTGCAGATATATTTATTCCTACTAGGTAGGAAGTTATACCTGTTATATCACTCATTGTAAATGGACTGTTGTGCATAAAACTCTATAATTTCAAGTTTCCACAAAGATTTTCCCCATCTCCTCCGGTCCTGATCCTCTATCTCTTTCTATCTCGTCAACAACTCTGAAGTTACCTGAACATGTAATGTCAATTCATCACTGTCTATTTACCCACACTATACTTATGATCAAATGTCAGGTACAAGTATCTACCCAAACTCAACTGGTACCTGCTATTGGCTAGTTATTTATATTGCATTTCTCATCTCCCAGTATATCTAGTTATACTCTGCTCTCTACCTGTGCACAATTGCTAGTTAACCAATACACATTGTACATCATATCATTGTATCACCCACCTGATATAGTATCAACTGAGTGAACCCCTGCTGTTTGATTCTCCACAGACCCACCTTCCCCACGTTAAACACTATTCATCAGCAAAACACATTTCCGTCTGGGTGGAATGGCTCCGTCAGAGTGGATGCACTCTGTCAGAGCCGTCAGAGACACCCTGGTAGCAGATTACTATGCGGCCTGCATAAATACCACGCTTCGCGTTGTATATCGCCCTGCGATCACTGTTTCGCCATTTCTTCTTGCTCTGTCGGTCTCCTATTGTAAACAAACACCCTGGTGTTGTGGCCAACTGTAACCATACGTCGGAATGGGTTCATTGGGTACACTCTTGCATCGGGATTGCAATGCAATGGGTGAAGCTGCAACAATCTCTCCTTGCGTTCCTTCTACATTAAGCTCAAGGGGGATGGAAAGCAGGTGAGAAGATATGATACTACGTGGCCGTGAGGATCCACGAAATCTCGGAAAGAGCGAGTGAGACCAAAAGTTGGGAAAGATAGAATGTGTATTTTTGTTGTATGACAAGATGAGATAAAAATGAGATGCTGTCTATCTACCCCGGGGTCTCCAGAATATATACTACACGTCACTCATTCCACCTCTGTTACCACTGTATCTGAGTACACCCACCGTCGCTCCTGAATTATATACTTGGAGTCCGTGATCGATCGAGTTTGGAGATGCACTGGGAGGCCGTGATCAAGCGAGTTTGCAGATGCACTTGGAGGCCAGGATGGAGTGAACTCAGAGATGCACTTGGAGGCCATGATCGATTGAGATTGGAGATGCACTGAGGGGCTGTGATCGAGTGAGTTTGGAGATGCACTTGGAGGCCGAAATCGGGTGAACTCAGACGATGCACTTGGAGGCCGTGATCGATCGAGTGTGGAGATGCACTCTGAGGCTGTGACCTAGCGAGTTTGGAGATGCACTTGCAGGCCATGATGGTGCGAACTTACAGACCATGATGTATCAAGTTTGGAGATGCACTAGGAGGCCGTGATCGAGCGAGTTTGGAGATGCACTTGCAGACTATGATCATGCGAACGTGCAGGCCATGATCGATCCAATTTGGAGATGCACTTGCAGGCCATGATCATCCAAACTTCCAGGCTGTAATCGAGCTACTCTGGAGATACATTTGGAGGCTGTGATCAAGCGAGTTTGGAGATTTGCACTTGGAGGCCATCATTGTGTGAATTTGCAGGCCTTGATAGATTGAGTGGGGAGATTCACTGGGAGGCCGTGATCAAGCGAGTGTGGAGATGCACTTCGAGGCCGAGATTGAGTGAACTCTGAAGATGCCCTTGGAGGCTGTGATCAATCGAGTGTGGAGATGCACTGTGAGACTGTGACCGAGCGAGTTTGGAGATGCACTTGCAGGCTTTGATGGAGCGACATTGGAGGAGTACTTGGAGGCGGTCGATCTGGAGGCAGGCGCGATGGCAGCTGAGACTTTATTCATTGGTAAACATGTAACTGTGGGAATGTAGAGAGTTGAGTACAACATCCACCCAGAGATGAGAAACTGGCTGGTAGCGGGAGACTGTCGATCTTGGGATGATGCTGTGCTAGGTGTATGCTGTACTCAGTGTTTACTCATGAGTATGGCATGGAGAGATAGTGAGGGATGACTAAACTTCGTGTTCTTAGGTGATGGTAGAGTTGAGCACAAGAAACAGAGAGGTCAGAGGAGATGGGGGAAATCATCATAAGAAACTGGGACTTAGAGAATTGCGTGTGCGAGTCAATTGACAATCCCTGATACGGCAAGTACGAGTCCCCATGTGGTGGTTAATATCACCGATTAGAGGTCTTCTAAACCCAGTCAGGTATGTCGTACTAATGATTTCTAATAGCCGCTCGTATCTTCCATGTCGTTCTTATCTTTATCCCCCAGCTCTCTCTTTCTCGTCCACAACTCTACCATCATCGCAAGAACACAAAGTTAAGTCATCCCTCTCTATCTCTCCATGCCATCATTATGAGTTAAGACTGAGTGCAGCATACACGGAGTACAGCATACTCCGAGTACGGCATACTCTGAGTACAGCATACTCCGAGTACAGCATACTCCGAGTACAGCATACTCCGAGTATAGTATACACTGAGTCCAGCATACACCTACGATTGTCTGTCATCCATTCATTCTCATTATTTTGAGTTGACCCCTGAACGTAGCGTCAGCTTCCTGCATACCCCCCTACCGATTGAGCGCCACCAGCCTATTTTCCATAAGAGCGTCAAAGATTAAGTCACCTTGTCACATTCCCATGGTTGCGAGTTAACTAACGGAAGAATTAAGTCCTGGTGTGCCTTCCATCGACTGCCTCCAAATACTCATCCTATCTCGCTCAATCATGGCCTGCAAGTGTATCTCCCAACTCGCTCAATCATGGCCTCCGAGTGCATCTCCAAACTCGCTCAATCACCACCTCCACGTGCATCTCCAGACTCGCTGGATTACCGCCTGCAAGTTCGCACGATTATCACCTTCAAGTGCATATCTTCAAACTCGCTCGATCACAGCCTCCAAGTGTATCTCCAGACACACTCGATTACAGTCTACAAGGTCGCATGATCATGGCCTCCAAGTGCATCTCCAAACTCGCTCGATTATGGCCTGTTAGTTCACTCGACCATGGCCTCCTAGTGCATATCTCTGAACTAGCTTGATCACGGCCTCCAAGTGTATGTCCACACACGCTCGATTACCGCCTCCATGTGCATGTCCGAATTCGCTTGATCACAGCCCCGGAGTATATTTCTCAGTTCACTCAATCGTCATTTTCAGGTGCAACTCGAATTGCTCTGATGCACCGGCTGCAGCTAGTCCAGATATACCGTGTGTAGATGGGTAGCTATGTAGATACATAGATTCATAGATGAGGATTCAAACTGAAGTTTTAAAAATCATTGAAAGATTGGTAGTAGCTATGATTTCCAGGCGCACCAGCAGCTTTCCCCAAGAAGATGTTGTGTTTCCCAGACAGCTCCACTGTGATTCGAGGTGCTCCCAGACATGTTGCCGGCGCTCCCTGGTTTGTCGCCAGCACTCCAGGTGCTCCCAGGCTTGTCGTCGGTGCTTGCAGTTGCTCTGATGGCCGGCAGGAATGCCCTCCCAGGGTCTGGTACGCTCCTGAAATCGACGCATCTAAGATTACACTCCACATCATCTCGGCCACTCCTGGAGGTTTCCAGTGACTAAAATACATGTTGCTGATGCAATGCTACGCGACCCATTGCCTAGGCAATGGAAAGTGTGTAATTCTCTGTTGGAGGGTACGAGGTTCCGTCAGAGCCAGCAGAGCCGTCCAGAACACCCACGTATTTCTGACAGAAACTTGAGTTTTTGCTGATGACTTGCCTACTACTTATATTACTTTTCAATACCCACTGGCTGAATAACCATCTCGAGATTGACTATCTGCAAATTGAACACAATCGGATAAATAGTCTACAGATAATCAACATTACGATAAATATCCGCCACAGTAGTCTCCTCCATGTCAACCACCATCCAAATGATTAACTTCTTGTCAGTCACTTTCAAGTCAACCTGCTTCAAATTGGTCACGTTGAAATTATCCACCTCCAGACCAACCACTGTTAGCTCAATCTCATTCAGATTAACCACCTTCAGGTTTGCCAACTCCAGATTGTCCACCTCCAAATCAACTACCTTCAAATCAACCTCCACTAGCTCTGCAGAAGTATAAGGGTAAATTCAATATTCATTACATTTTCACAATTGTCAGTTAGCTGGGTAATAGACCCTGTACTTTCATTATATATCCCATCTATTCGATCTTTTCCATTTTGCCCAATTGCATATCCAGCTTCAAGTTCACTTGATTACTGCCACCAAGTATAATTCCAAGTTTACTTTATTACCACCTCCAGTACATCTCTAAGTCCACATAATTACTACCTTCAATACTCATTTTGGAATCCAGTAGAGCTTTGCATGGAAGTTTTCTGTTAGGGGTTCTCCTTTAGCAGTGGTAATGATACATGTATGGATTGCAGCAGATACATGTGACAATCCGGAGCGTGACTCATATGCAAAACACCTATCTGTTTTGCAACATCATGTGTGTAAGCCAAGTGAACCTTAGTGGGATTACACTTGGGCTGCGTGTCGATCAATCAGTGAAAACTACGCTTGCACTGGCAGATTCAACTATGATGACACAATTATGTCGCCATTACCGGGAAGTGAAAACCCTTCAGCAGTGTGCATAATTATTGTCCACACCTACTAAAAACTTGAGAGCAGGACAACACATAGTTAAGTTGTGATTATGCAGAATCACGTGTGCAACACAAAATAATGCAATATGTGGGTAAGAATGATCTGCGACCTCACGCACTATGCGGTGGGAACACCTCACAGCACTCTTTGATCTATGGAAGGTCGAGACCTAAGCATGCAGTGTCTGAGGAATCAATGACATTGGCTGAAGATTAGAGGCCAGAAGGAAACCTGCTCATTGATTTGAGTCAGTATGCATTGCAACATCATACTTGCTGACAGTACGAGGTTGAAGTGTCATCATCTACGTTGGCAGAGTGTTGGTTGGTTGCCAATTATATCTCTGATGCAATGCCGAATAGTGATACTAAAGGTGAGGCATTTATTACTGAAGAACTATTAAAACATATTGCGATTAGCACTGATAAGACTAAGAGTCGACAGATGTTCCAACTACGGAAAGAATGGGAAGGAAGATGTCCAAGTTGACGTTATGAGCTGTCATGTTGTGCATTTGATATCATGATCATGAAGATGGCCTTACAGAGGGACATAAGGTCTCAAAACCACTCATGCATGAACACGAGAACAAAACGGAACTTGTGGCATCATCAAAGAGATACCTAAGTTGTTCTCAGCGATAAGCTACCAAACCAACATACTGTCATCACATGAATCCAAGGCAAGCTTGACCTGAGGATCCGTCTATAAAGAGCTCACATTGTTCTGGTAATGACAAGAACCAAGCTCTAGCAGTGATCCACAGTCAGACATTACCAGCCAAGAACACTTTAAAATATTATTAAGATTTCTATCTATAAACATATTGAAAATTACATCGGTATTTCACTATGTGAATATTCGCTATATGCGTTCGAACAAATTGACACACTCTCAGTTTGCTCGTCAGCAGGTCGTCGAAACTTTCAGCGATCTCATCTACTACAGCAATGAGCGGGGTTCAACCAACATATCACAAATTCTTTTATACTCAGCGATTATCGATGATATCAGGTGCGATGTACACTGGTACAGCTCTACAGGGTTTTTACCCTTCGATGAATTCTCTGAAGAGCCAGCTTGGATGGTTGAGGTAGAGTGGAAAGCTCTGATATTGAATACGAGGTTGAGTGTTGGAAACGATGAGGATTTCAGGAAAGCAGTTTAGATAGGCAATAGTATTTAGTCAAATATATGTTGTATTAGTTATTGGGACTCAAATACCCCAGTAAGATTTTCAATAGTTCAGCCTCCAAGTATATCCTCTAACTCTCTTGATCATGGTCCTCCAAGTTCAACTTCAATCTTACTTTATTATCAGTTGTAAGTGCAGCTTCAAATTAGCTTTTACAGTACTGTTAAGTACATTTTCCAATTCACTCAATTACCATTTCAAGATATAGATCCAATTGCACTCAAGTACTGTCTGCAGTCTAACCTACACAGATGAATATATATATAGACATAAATAGAAGATATATACTACATATATGATATAATTAATCTTTTGTAATTGTAAAACACAAATATCAAAATAAGATGAACTTAACAGACAAAATATTTATACACCTCTTCAGACTTTTGTCAGGAATCTACAGAACTGAGTATAGAATACTCACTAAACCAGTGCAGAATATCTCAACTGCTCTGACATTTGACTATCCTATAGGCTCAACTTCATAGCATTCAGAATACTCCTTCACTATTCCCCGTGATTTCTAACATCCCAGAAAATATTCTCATAGTATTTATGCTTACTTAACATATTATCCTAAGGGCCAGAGAGCACCAAAACATTACTGCAAACACAGAAGGTTTTCATATAGCTTCTCAACTATTTTACCTATTGCTGATATTTATAGTCTCATAGGTCCATATACATATCTATATACATCAACTTTCCAGGACTATAGACTATATCTCACAGATGTCAATAAGAAGCTTGCTCTGAGTAGTATATATACATGTGTCCAAGTAGCACATCCTATAGTCTATTTGCACTGTCACCAATAAATGGAAATTGATCAAAGTTTGAAGTAAGTTAATTGGTACTATTTGGTTATTGTTCTTTTCTACCAGATACAACATAATGTATATTTCTTTGGGTAGGGTTGAGACTAAATCACATGACTATGAATGACTAACACCAAACAATTTTCAGGCTGGGCTCGAGATAAGCCGACGCTAGCTATCAGAAGTCACATTAGGGTTAGGGTTTTCCGTTTTCCGGTAACTTGAAAATCCGTCGAGTACTTAAATGGTCATGAGTCTCGGCAGGCAGGTGGTTTAATGAAGGGGTTTGGACCTAGCAAGCTGGCTCTTGAGGTGAGCTGTTGGTTGTTGGCTGCTGGATTATAACGAATTCCATTGCGAACTTGCTCTGTCAGTATGTTTTTGGTCCTCATGTATCTCTCATCGGACTATATCTATAGTGATCCTTGATTGGCCCAGGACTATCGGGCCAGGTTTGTCGGATGTTGCCATCTCCTCCCCGTTTTCTGGTCCAGGGGCATAAAATCGGAAACCCATGCGTCGCTCATACAGAGGGTGCGGTCTACAGGACAGGTCGATAGGACATAAAGATGGAAGATGTGAGGGTGCTAGCTAGTCCAAGCTCCCATACATATCTCTTGTTTCACACTTATTCCTCAAGTTATGATTCGTTTCGACAACCTAATTTTCGTTCCAGATCGATCTTTATTCCTATCTTTAGGCCCGTGCAACGCTGGTTTGCGGAGCTACCAACTTAACATCCAGGCTGTTGAATACAACAAATTTGTATTCAACTGACATTCTAAGCTACGAGCAAACCCCCTCCCCATTCCTCAACCGACAGACATCATCCATCGCAACCACTCAGGGCGTGTCTGTCCCCGCGGTGTTCATTTACAAGCCACACGATCTTTTGCTTGTCACTACATGGACGCCTCCCCGTCACAGTATGACCGTGCGTCCTCATCTACGTCGCCGCCGGGAATCGCGGAATTGGAACTACCAGGCACTCTATCCAACAATTCTATCGTGTGTCTATCTCCGATCCCAAAAACACCATGTCATTCGCACTCTCTGACCGACCGTCCCAGGGACGAGATCTCACGGCCTTTGGTCGAACAGTCACGGCTACCGCGGGACAGTTCATCGGGCCATTCGGGGACGCTGGAAATCCAGGTCATTACACGAGCACCATGGGCGACATCTCGAAACAGCTCGCAAAGCGACCGTCGATCCAGAAACGAATGCTGTCTCTCAACCATCGCTCTCCAACTGAACTAGTTAGGTCGAAGCTGTCAACAGCTGAGATTCAGCATCGAGCACTGACCCACGTCCCGGATGAGATGCTCACGAATATTCCGGTGACAGAGCATGCCTATTCCCTATTCCAGGGCTTCCAGGCAACCATTCCAGAAGAATCGTTCGATAGTGAACGAGGGCGCACAAAGCACCGACGGCGGTCTTCAGGCAAGCATAAGGCGCTTGAAGGGCTAAATGGATCAACACCTGATGGACCCCCTTCTCTATCTCAGATGGGACGTGAAAAAGCAGCTCTCATGAGACAACTAGAAATGTTAGCAATCAGGAAGAATATGTCGTCAGCGGAAATTCGGGAGATAGATCAGAAGGTTGCGAATCTAAATCAGATGCGAAACATCGTCTTTGACAGGTTAGCACAACTGGAACAAGAGGAAACAGAAATTGAGCACGAAAGTATGCGGATCCGCCTGGAATGTCTATTCGCAGTATTGACCAAATGTTCGCAGTTGTCGCAGTGGAGAACAAAATCGAGGAATTGGAGGATGAACTTGAAATCGCAGGGATAGGCGAAACAGGAGCTCATCATCCTACAGACCCCTCCTCTGCTGATGACACGCCTGCCGAAGAAGGCATCTCTTTTATGTCGGAATCCATCTATGGCAAAATCCCTGGCAAGCACCCCCGAAAACGAAAGTCAAATAGAAGAATATCCAAGCCTATGCTTCACGAGCATCTTGAACCAGGTCATAACCTCATGGAAATGCAAACACATAGCGATACTATAACTTGCTTAGACTTTGATGTACCTTTTGGGACGATGGTCACTGCCGCACTTGACGACACAGTGCGGGTGTGGGATTTAAACGGTAGAAGATGTTTGGGTATGCTTGAAGGTCACCACGCCTCAGTACGCTGTCTCCAGGTCGAAGATAGCATAGTTGCTACTGGTTCTGCGGATGCGTCCATTCGATTGTGGGATCTTTCAAGGGCAGAGAGCTACTGCTACGCGCCACCAAGTGGTGTTGACAACGACGATACACCACACAATACTCCTTCCATGTCCGATTGCCACATTTTAACTCTAGGATCCCACATTGATGAAGTTACTGCATTATTTTTCCAGGGTGATATGCTGGTCTCCGGTAGTGCGGATAAGACTCTGAGGCAGTGGGACTTGGAGAAAGGTAGATGTGTACAGACACTTGATGTGCTTTGGGCTGCTGCTCAGAATAGCATGGATGAAGGCAAATGGAGAACACCGGGCGGCAGAGTGGGAGGTGGAGATTCTGGCGACTTTGTGGGTGCATTACAGTGCTTTGATGCCGCCTTGGCTTGTGGAACTGCAGATGGAATGGTCAGGCTGTGGGATTGTAAGTACATACCGCTGCATCTACCGATAAAGATTTTAATAGAGAGTGTGTAGTGCGGAGTGGACAGGTACATCGGTCCCTAGTTGGTCACACAGGACCCGTCACAGCGCTACAGTTCGACGATGTACATCTTGTTACGGGGTCTCTAGATCGTAGTATTCGAGTGAGTTGACTGTCTGAGCCCCTACTGTCTGCGATGCTGACGAACCAGATCTGGGATCTCCGAACCGGTACCATATTTGACGCCTTTGGATATGAAAATCCTGTTACCAGTATGCAGTTTGATACTCGACGGATCACATCTGCAGTTGGCGAGAATGTTGTCAAGGTATACGATAAGACGGACGGCCGGCATTGGGATTGTGGAGCGGGGCTGAAGTCCGATACCACAGTCTCGACATCAGTTGTTGATAGGGTTAGGGTTAAAGATGGCTACCTGGTCGAAGGAAGGAGAGATGGAATGGTTGGTGTTTGGGCATGCTAAGCCACGGTTTCTGACAAATAGGCTGGTGGGAGCGTTGGATGTTGAGGAAATGACCAATGTAATCACCGGAATGAGATTCGACATATTGGTAATGACGTTATAAAATTCTGTATCAACCGTGTTGTACGCCATTCAGGGGCGTTGGGTTACTTTATTCTGACATTTGAATGGGTTGGGTAAGCACCGCATGAAAAAGGTGTTTTTGACGATGGTACCAAATCGATTGTCATTGTATAACCCTGTTACAGTGAAATCGTACCCAAATGGTAAGCTCGTGTACCAGCCCCCGCCCGATCAACGGAAGGCTGGACGATTTACGTCCCCGAATAGGTGATCAGTTTTGACGGTACAACTCCGAGAGTTGAACACCCGAACTAAACACCGAAAATCAAAAAAGAAGTTTTCGGTCACAGCCTATGTAGATGATAACTACTCTAGTAGTCTGCCTGCACTTGACCGAAATCGTGTGTGTGTGTGGTAGAGGTACTCAGGCATATCTCCCGATGTCATCAGAGTTCGGCCTACCACCCAGTAATGAATGCATCGGCCTACTACCCTGTAACGCATCGGCCATAAGCTCGTGTACCAGCCCTCGCCCAATCCAGTGGATCGGGGGGGGGGCTGGACGATTTACGTCCCCGAATTGGTGATCAGTTTTACAGTGCAACTCCGAGGGTTGAACACCCGAACTCAACACTTAAAATCTATAAATAAGTTTTTGGTCATTGCCTATGTACATACTAACTGCTCTGGTAGTATGTTTGCACTTGATTGAAATTGTTTGTGTATTGTGGAGGTATTCTTGCATATCCTCCAATGTCATACAGGATAGACCCAAGTTTCGTCTACCTCTGAGTAAAGTATTAGCCAGCACTGAGGGTACTTTCACCACACATAAACAATTTCAGCCAAGCACAGGCAGACTACCAAAGTGGGTATTATCTAAATAGGCTGTGATATAAGACCATTTTTGATTTTCAGTGTTCTGAAGCTCATTGCCTTTCCAAACCTTGATGTAATAGTGACAATTAAGTCATTCAGCCCTTATCTGGGGTGAGAATGCATTCAGGCACTGAGGAAGAAACTGACATGCAACCTTACCTTGATCATGAATGAGAGCACCTTTTGCCCTTTTATACAAAACCTGTGATTATATGTAATTATATACTCGCTGAATTGGCCAGTCAGTATAATGGCCACATGTAATTTGGGCCATGTACTGGCCCTTCTGTATACTTGGCTCACCATGAGCCTTAGATCTCTAGTGGTAATCTTATCTTTATACTACTCTGGCTTATTGACATCCACATTTGCAATTATATCTACTTATATATCTTTATACAAGGCTATACAAGAATGTGTACCTTTACACTAATACAGTATTTTTAGTACATGAATACATTTCCCTCATGGAATTTTGTGAGTCAACTATATTTCCAATGTACCCCATCATATGAGTAAATAATAGATATTACTGTCTTCAAACCAAGTCATCAAAGCATAATTATCACAGAGTATGGAGCTTCAAACATTTCACCATTCAACTAAGCTACATAATAGCATGCACATTGAGCTTCAAGACAGAATGACATAGCGAATGCATCAACAGCAGAGACAATAATTGTGAAGAGTACGGGACAGTACAATTTAACTCAGCCAGCTGGAAAATATTAATACATTCAATCTGATTGAGTTGGGATACTATGTCTATGAGTCAATTGAGCTGGATAACCAGGCCAACGACCAACAATGACAGTGACCATAACCCTGAATACTGCCATATCACAAATCAATGGCAGATTCTGAAATGATATACAACTCAACACAGCTACAACAATATTCCTTCTACTTGATTGGAATGTATCTGTTTCAGATCACATATACATAGTGTTAGCAATGGGTCCGGGTAACCCACAAGCTTTCCAGGTTTGGACCGCAAGAACTAGTCGGTTCGGATCCAGACCCGTCAAAAAACCCGACCTGCTGACTCAAGGCAGTCCAAACCAGGACCCGTACCTGTCAAGCTGCGGGGTTCGCCAGCTTTGGCAAAACCTGTCCATTCCAATCTCCTGTTCTGTGTTTTGTGTTTCACATTTATGTTCTCATCCAGGTATGCTACAGGTAATCGTAAAATATTGACATTGGTATGTCACGGTTGATTTTCGATGTATTGGCCATCTGAATGATCAATTCGAATAGACACACGCACCCTACCACATCCTCAAAATGAGAGTCAATGGAGTGTCAACAATTCTTGGTCATGTATCTTGGGTAATCTGGGGGGTGACAGGTTGCAAATAGTTATAAATGAAGTATTGGCTGCCATTATACGCAAAAGAGAAAGTGAAATGCTCCCTGCCCCATCAGGAAAATGAATGTCAACGGAGTGTGAACGATTGTTGGCCTTCCATCTTTGTCAATCACAGTGCGATGTGGCCGGTATTGTCTGTATACATGGTTTTGACTGTTCTGGTACACGAAAAGGCTCACGAATACTTAGTCGTAGCTCTCTGAATGAAATGAGTCGTTACTGTCCCGGAGGATGTGGCGGAAATATCCCGTACGTATCTGCCTATAAAGGCTGGCATCTCCTTGTTTATGGATGCTTGTGATTAAGCGCCACTCATATTACTGAAGATGCAAGACCAAAAATTATTCATGCTACGTTGATGCTCATTTTGGAGATGGGGCAGGGAGCGTTTCACCTTCTCCTTTGCCTATAAAGGCAGCCAATACTTCGGTTATGACTATTAGCACCCTGTCGCCCCCCGGATTACCCAAGATACATGACCAAGAAGTTTTGACACTTGATTGATGCTCATTTTGCCACTGGTGTGTTCACAATACACAATCATTTGATCTGGCGTAGTCCATGATTCACATTGTTTTAGCAACCTTTCTAGCGTTTTCATTTACTTTCTTCTTGATCACTGCATTGTTCATTAATAATACATCTAAATATATCCTTTAAAATATACTTTGCAGTATCCGCAAATTCAGGATAATAATAATCTCCAAAATCCTGTGCGATTCGATCAATGCTTGTCATCACTGCCAGGTTCGCTCAATAGGTTGCTCTGGTCGTCAAAATGAATGCTAGCAGCATTACCACACAGCTCATAGTGTCCTAACCTGTGGATGTTCCTTCGTCAGTCAGTATATCTGGATCAACATCTGTATCGTGTTGGCTATCCTGGGCAGTTGCATTGAGAGTCAAAAATTCAGCACAGGGAAGAGAAGTATGTGAATACGCATATGCAGCCGGCAAATATACAATTTGGGAACGTTGAGCTCCGGAAGTGTTACTGGTTGGGGCGGATGGTGTTCTGGGCAGAGGGGGCATCGGCTCTGGAGTCGGCTGTCTGCGTTGGTTGGGCGGAGGTGCACGTGCACTGCGCCTCCAGCGTGTCAGCGGATTCTGTACAGTGCCATTTTGGCAAGGAAGGCATCCAGCTGTGTGGTTTTGATGAAGCATAGCCAGGTGTCTTTCTATCGCAGCGTTCAGCTTTTTATGCCCAGGAAACTCAACACGCGGCTTCTTCTCTTCTCAGACCTCAGCGCGACGTTTCTTCGATCAGATAGTGTGTTTCCTCTATTGCGGCTTGCATAAACTCTCCTCTTGCCATTTTGGCCATATTCAAGGCCAGGCAGATGTCAGACTGTTCCAGCTGTACCTGACCTCCTTGCTTTGCCATAGTAGCAGGCATGTTGAAAACCTACCAGAAATTAGTTGCTGCTTTGAACAATGAGATTCGGCTATTACCTCAACCATATACGCTTGCATAGCCTCCTCTCAGGTGATTAAAGCCTGTTTCATCCACTCATGGGGATGCTTATCAGGAAATTTGTCCGTGAAAATCCCAGCGCTGAGAACATTAAGATGTTTGATTTTGCTGACTGTGCGGACAAATTCGTTGGTCGAACATGGAGGTTTCCCATTACAGGCGGCAATATATCGGACAAGTAGCTCTCTACTTACACCGTCAGTCTGTTATGCAGTTATTTGACGGCCGTTTACAACGATATGGATATACTTACATCCTAATGCACGCTGCTTCTTATTCGTGCTGCTTCCAGTCTTACAGACAAATTTCAAATGCGCATCCTGGGGTATATTTTTGGTAACTGCAGTGGCAGCGACAGGGTGGACTAACTGGTGTCTGCATTCATGTTGTGCGCTGATGAGCGACCCATTTGATCACGCGCCAGCCAATCGGCTTGATTTCGATCCACTCTCACCTGGCTGAGGTGGTTGTGTATTCAGGATTTGCTGGTGTGGAATAGGAGAGGAAGATGATGACGAAAAGAAGTGGGAAGTCCTGAGGAATATATAGTGAGCATGATGTCAGAATGGAACGAGTGGCAGCCAACATGTTCCCTATACACAATATCAATTCTGCTGCGTATAGCTGCACATTGCAGGGGTTACCCACCGCCCCGAGATGTGCAATAAGTCAGTCCAATGTTGTTTGTGTGTTACCAGGGATACAATACAGTGTATGACAGCTGAAATCACATGATTGTCAGATATAAATAGGACATTGTTTGAGGGAAAAGACGTCTGCTGATGTTTGTCTCAAATGATCCCTGGGATAATACATGAAACTGACGCTAACACTCAAGTCATGTTGTCTGGTTAGCCTAACTATTCCTCCTTTATTGACAGTCAAAAGGCAGATTTTGCTTTGTTCAAGTTGAGTGAATGTACCAACCTTGACACGAAAGACGCAGCTTGCCTCCCTATTGTCCGTATCTTGCAACATCCGATATCTTGCCCAACAACAAACCCAATGCAAAGTACAATGGCCAATGCTCCGAAGAAGAACTTTTCGCCACTTCCGGTGGGCAAATACGGAAACTCGACAAGTGGTTCACCCAACGACATTGTCATGTGAATGATGGCCAAAGCAGCTTGGAGGCAGAAGGAGTCCAAGCGTATGGGGCATTGTGCAGCATGCGATCCACAAAGAAGCTTGGGGCCGAGAAATTATGACACACACTTCTTTTGCAATGAAGAGAACGAGACATGGATTGACGATTCTGTTGAGAGAGGAACCGCTGGGGCAAGAATGCGAGTTGAAGACGCAGAGGAAGCAGTTCAGCAAAAGCAGGAAGATATGAAGAATGTTGAGAACGTGGGATTGACGAACAGAGAGCCAGAAAAGACTTTTCAGGAGGTGATGGTGGCAATTGGTAAAAGTCTGAGTGATCTTGCAAGTTCAGACGATGGGGAGGATGGGGAAGATGAGGATGATGAAACGACAGAGCAGGGCAAGCTGAGCAAAGATGACGAAACGGGCTGGGCGATGGGCACAATCACCAAAACTGTACAGCAGCACATGGAGAGGCTTCGGCAGAAGCAAATGAAGCTTGACATATTGACATAACCAGGATTGGAGGATGCAGCCGACTACTTCCGGGAAAGAGGTAGGAAGTACGGCACATCCAAAATGAAGGTTCTGGCAGTCCTTCAACCGCAACGGATGATGTTGCAGCCGCACCTCCACTACCAACATTTGGAGAGCTCATGCAGTGTGATGACATTGTCCACGGAATATCGCAAATGCTGCGAGGGACTTCTCGACCTGGAAGTAGTCATATTCGGCTGTGTTTGGTGAAGCTGCAGTCACACAGTAATATACCCTTCCCTGTGCCCGCCGCTGAGCCTGATTTATCACCCTTGCTGAAAGTGAAGCATGTTGAACCTGTACGCTATTACCTCTGCATAGAGCCTCCCCATCTAATCACCTTAGACATATCGGATTCAGACGAAGACATGGTGACAGCCACTTCATCGGTGGAGGAATAAATAAGCAAACTGTACTTTTTGACGTCATATCTGGGAGAAAGGTAATTTGTTAACTAATTTTGCTACATGTCAGCATTTTCTTGATTTCAGTGACAAAATTGTGAGACATGATAACTTGTGTGTGCATGTGCCAGGGTTGAACGCAGCATCCGAAAGTTTTAGTATCCAAATCTGGTGGTAAGACCGATAACATGTACGACTTCTATCTGCCAGTCACTGTTTAGTGACAAAGGAAGAGATATATTAGTTACAAAATATACTAACAAAATCTAAGTGAGTGATGTCATAGGTGTCACAGAAAGAGCGGTCAGTGCTCGTTACGAATATGTCTGAATGATGACCTTCAGGCTGCGTTCAACCAGACATCCAGCTGCATCACTCTCCACACAGACTGTGTGCGCATGGTTGAGATCTTTGAAATTGCTTATTGTACGTCATGGAAATCGAGGAGAAGGAGCTCGATGAGGAAAGGTGAGGAAGTCGAGCGATATTGAACAATAACTAGTGAGATAATCTAGATACCATCATTTGACGGCCAAATGTGCAGGAATGTGATAGGGCCACGTCATCTCTCACTCAGATAGTGTGGACAGCGGTTGTTCAGAAATTGAGACGTAACAAAGCTCCATGATGCAAATGATAATACTTACAAACCCGATATTGGTAGTCAATAATGTGGATACGATTCGTTGCATACAATTATTGAGTGTCAGAAGGCTGTTTCACTGTGATGAATGTGAGCGTCAACAGAGCATCAACAATTTTTAGTCTTACACATTTGGCAATACATGGGCTGCATTGTCACATCCTTCCAAAGTGAATGCGTAGGTCGGCATTGGAGCCGAAAATGCAAATGACATGCACATTGCCACATCCTAAAAAGGAGCATCGATGGAGCGTCAACGATTTGTGGCATTGCATCATGGACAATCGAGAGGGCTGTGCGGCGACATTGACTCATAATTCAACTGTCGCCGCCTTGCAAGGCAACAATGGTGGCGACAACATCGCTACTATGTCCTAAAAATGAGTGTCAACAGAGCGTCAACGACTTTTGGCCTTGCATCTTGGAAAATCAAGGTGCTATGCAACCAAGTTTATCCATAATGGAACTATCGGCCGCCTTTCTAGACAAAATTGCTTCCGATGACATCTTCACTATTGCCTAAGAATCAGGGTTGACGGAGCGTCAACAATTATAGGCCTTGCACGTTGGAAAATCAAGGGGCTTTTCATCCACATTTATCCATAATAGAACAATTGGCCGCCTTTCTAGGCAAAAATACTTCTGATGACATAGTCACAATGGCGTAGAAATGATCGTCAATGGAGTGTCAACAATTTTAGGCCTTGCATCTTGGACAATCAAGGGGCTTTTCAATCACATTGATTCATACTCGAACTATCAGCCGTCTGTCTAGGCAAACACGCTTACAACAACACCATAACTATGTCCTACCATGAGTGTCAACGGAGCGTCAACATAGCGTCAATGACTTTTGATCTTACATCTTGGAAAATCTGACAGAGATGGAATGCAGTTAACCAACAATCAACTGATCGGCAGCCTGAATTGGCACAAATGCTAGTGACAATATCTCGTCCGCCTCCTACAGGTCAGTGCACACGCAGTGTCAGCAATGTTTGTCGAGGCTTAGTACGCTACACAGCACCGAACTATATTGTGCTGTTCCCAAATTGAGTTTTACGCGGTTAGTCTTTTCACCATGTCCTTGTACGCAACTTCACAAATATGTATGCAATGTCTCACAGATCTGATATTTTTGCTTGTAGCTCTAGAGTCAATATTTAAGAACCTGGAGTCCGCTTGACTATAACGTTAGTTTTGGCAGTCTCTCGAGTTGGATTACCCAGCTTTCTAAATCCTACCATCATGTCACATTCACAATCTTTGAACACCTCAGTGCTAGAGGTTATGATCTCTTCCAAAAATGAATGTGTCTTTATTCGTGATTCGAGCGACCTTACTTCACAAATCATCTTCGATGCTTGGTGGGCTTCAATGAATGTAGGCTTGAATTGTCCTATTGCTTGGAAGGATTCTAGACAAGCGGCATAATGGCGATTTTATTTGCACTGTGGAATTGAGGAGACCGGCTGCCCTGGAATCGCATGTATTGTTTGTCATCAAGTTCTTCGCCATCCATCAGATCATGGGACCAGCTCAATGGGGAAACACTTGCTGGGAAAAGCTCACATTGCAAAGTTGAACGAATTAACAGAGACCGAGGTTACTGAATTGACTAGTGTGATGGTTGATGAAACAGCTTTGGCCATTCTGAAGAGGCAAGGAAGTAGAGGAATTACAATAGTAAGTTTGCTGAGGAAATTCATATTTGACATCCAGGTTAAACCATATTGACCGAAATGACTAACAAAACAGTCCAAACTGGCAGCTAAGGACCGTGAAACTGCCGAAATTCACCAACACACTTGGAATCAGTACCTCATGTTAGAATGTGTTTCAGCTCATATTGCATGGAACGGTATGTCAAATCTTGTGCTACGACATTCATACACAGCATTATAAAGTGACCTAGTGCTGCCGTCCGCTACGACCCTTACCAACATTTGCTGGAGGGAATATGCACCGACCGTGGATGAAAATACGTAGTAATTGCCGTCACGGAATAAAGTTGGTTTAGCTATGGACGGATGTACATCAATGACCAAACTACCCTTAATGTTGGTCATTGCTTACTATATGAATCAAAATTGAGCATTGGGTGAAGTTCAACTTGCTTTCGATGAGGTCGATCGCCTATTCTTTTCCTGTTTTGAAAGCTAATTATGGATGATAGGTCAAGGGCCAACATACCGGAGCAAGGATAGCATTACATTTAAAGGTGGTGCTTGATTGTTCTGGGCTTACCAACGGCCGTGTGCATGAAATTACGACTAATAGTACTTCCTCGAATTACTTGATGACACACAAGCTGCAATCAACACTTGAGGCCTCCGAAATGGAGCGGCCTTAACTGAGGAACCACATACCTTGCATGGCGCATGTCATACAGCTGGCTTTGGGTGCATTCATGAGCAGTCTCAATGTAAAAGGCCACACCAATTCTTGGGAAGCCCACGAGCGTGATCAACAATTTGATGAGAATGAAAGCATTGACATTGGGCATACTCAATGACATCGAAAAGAGGGCAATGCTAGAATCAATAAGATGTCGGCCATGAGACCAGGTTTAGCAATGATAATCGACAAAGTACGTAATTCAAGATATTTTGAAAGTCCCGAAACTGACCTTCATATAGTGGAGAATGCTTGCTGTATTGATTACGCTGACACCTGGTTGTCAAAACGAGTACATTGACAGTCAAAAAGGCAAAGTCCGAATCTCAGTACTACCCATTATGGTTGTGATTAGAGGTGGGAACTCGACACTGGAGTTGCTCGAGCGCGTCTCCTGATTACGAGAATTCCCACGCAAGTCGCTCCAAAATCCAAAATGCAGTGATTACCGGCCACCCTCCACAACACAGAATGAATGGACCATTGTGAGGTACGTCAGGGAAGTATTGAAGCCATTCCGATATTGGACCCTGTGGATGCCAAAGAGGCATACAGTCACATTGCATCACGTTATCACAGTCTACAATGACATGTTCGATCAAATGGATGGCGTTATCTGGGATTTGGCTAAGAAGAAGACTCAATGGAAGTTAGACTTGTTCTTCGCCGTGAAGTTAGCTCCACAAAACTTGTCCAAATATTACTCTGAAGTGACTCCAACAATGGGTATGCTCCTCATTTCAGCACATATCCTCGATCCTTTCCGGAAGTTGCGATCGTTTCGAAAGTGGGACAAGGGAATGGATATTTATCCTGAGGACGAGACATTCTATACTACCCAATACCAAGAGGCATTTCTGATGTATGTGGAGAATGAATACTGTGCCAAACTTTGAAGTGTGCCAGTCAATAAAGTCGAAAGCATTCCGAGCAGCAATCTTGTCCACAACATACCGGCTTCAGGATCCTGTCAATCATCCTTTGATCGATATGATTTGTCTAGCGATGATGAGGAATATTTAACGCCTATCAATGTGGCTGAAACGACTCCTGGACAAAGGGATCGCGCAGCATGCTAATTGACCGCAGCTAGGATCTATTTCAATTCGCCGCCTGACACACCAAAGACCTGCGGGCAAATTAATCCAAATCTGAATGATTATCACTCTGACCCAATGGAGATTGGCAGTACATTTTGGATACCAGACATAACCGACTGGTGGCGCCAACAAGTGGAGATACACTCAAAGTACACGGATCTCTCCAATATGGCACACGACATATTTTCCATCATACCACATGGCCTCGGAGTCGAGGGCAGTTATTCCCTGGGGCGAGATGTTATTGGCAGGAGGCAGTCAAAACCCACAGGCGGGACCCTTCGCGCAAAAGTCGTTGTGAGGCAGTTTGCATGAGCCAATCACGGGTTTATGGAAGGCGATGACCCAGTATTGGATACGACAAATACAGAAAACAACTTGGAAATGAAGAAAGAGGCAGAGAAAAGGAAGTTGCACAGCATGGCCAAGGTCCACAACTTGTTGGAGATGTGGCAGTACAGCCAAAACCTACGTGCTACACAGAAGGAATCTCGTCCTCACAACAGGCAAATGACAGACATCGGATACATTTCGGACACCGAAGAGATTGTCAATGCATCATCGTCACTCTTTCAACATGATTGTTCGGCTGCATTTGAATTGTCAGAAAGATCACGTTTGCCACCAGCATTGTCTGCAAAGGACCTCCCTGCAGGACAAACTCAAATATTAAATGTCCACCGAATCAGAACAATCAAGCATCATCCAGCAGACAGTGATGATGAATGCGAATCTGAAAGTATTTCGGACAGCAAAAATCGGCTTAACTGGAATAGCGACTTGGGTCATCTAAACAACAGCAAAGACGATTGTGCTGTAGAGGTTGAATCTGATATAGTGCAAAACAATGGCATCGAGGATCCGTAATGCCCAGAGCAGCAGGATGTCAGTGCTGCGCCAAATGTTCCCGGATTGGTTTGGCCAAGATGGAAGTCAAAGATACAGGCTGAAAAGGTGTTGGTGACGGTCAATGCAATCAATATGAGGAGGAATAAGAGAGTGAAGCACAAGTAGGACAGAATGTATCAATGGTTCACCAGCTTCTCTATGTAACTTGACTGAGAGTTTCAGTTAGAGATATATTATGGGCAAATGGTGAGCAGTATCTTGTGAATATCGGTTGATAAACAGATGTATAGCAGGCGCAATGTATCTATTGGCAAGACATATCATTGTTAGTCGTGGGAGAGTGTACAGTGTAACAATATAACTGCGCTCGGCTATGTCATAGCGCAGAGTCTCAATCTGACAGAAAGACAACCAATTAGTGCAAATCATGATGAACACTATTATCAATGGCAGCAGATGTCAGATGGGCAATCCATTCAAATGAGCATCAACGGAGCGTCAATGATTTTTGCTCTTGCAAGTACCGTAATTAAGCAGTGATTTGGTCGCTGTTATTCATAACCAACGTATTGGCAGCTTTTATAGGCAAAACAGACTCCAATATGGTCACTGCCCTCTTCTTAGAATGAGCGTCACCGAAGCGTCAACGATTTTTAGCTTTGCATCTTGGGTAATTTATGTTCCGATTGATTGCAGACATCCATGTATGAGATATTGGTAGCCTTTTGACCCGAAAACAATGGCAACATGCTGACAGCTGAATCCTGAAAATGAGCGTCAATGGAGCGTCATCAGTTACAGGTGTTACATATTAGGTAATCAAGGCATCGTGCGCATCATCGTTCGCATACAGGTATTAATGCCCGCCTTGGTACACAAAAATACAATATATCAAAGGTAAATCATAGATTTTCAATTAATCGATTTTGCGAACTGCAAAACATGCAAAAGCGAATCATTGGTCGTTGAAAACACAATTTTGACAAGATTCTATTAACAAACTGCATAAACAAGGGGTTTATATTAATCTATAGATGGACTCGCGGACAATCGGCCCATTTCAGATGGGTTGGGAGTTTATGATCAAACTGTACTGGAATCGACGGTTTGTGTGTATTGCCAACCCGTACCGCCAATTTGGCAATGGTTTGGTTTGGACCCAGACCCAGACCCGCAATGACTGTCCGGAATGATTGCTAACACTACATATTCACCTACAGCTGTAGCAACTTCAACGAAGCTCACTTGTGGAAGCATCATATGGCTATGTATATTTACAGATTCATTTCTGGAGATTAATATACCACCTCAGGAGGATGTGTCAACAAAGGATGCACTCTGACACCAACCAATGACTGCACGTTTCAACTAAGCCTACAGAGTAGTCACCCTACGACTGAACCCCCTGGATGATCTCAATCATTCACTGTATTTGTCATGCCTCAGGTTATGAGTGATGGGTTGAAAGGTACTTAGGAATAGTAGCAGGTGTATGGAAGGAATTAGTGTTATGGAAAGGTGGAGACGTCGATAGACGCGGAGATGGTGTGGGAATATTGTAAGATGGTGGCGGTATAATTGGTTACGATAAGGAAGTGGTTTGAGGTGTTGCGATGTTGGATGATGTGGCATGGTTGTGATGATAAGGAGATGGGTTAGTGGTGTGTAAGATCACAGGAGAATATTTGAATCGTACATCGGAGCATGAGGAACGATTCGAGGGTGGCAGTCTAAGTGTATATAACGAGATGTTTTTTGGTGTTGGAGGATTCCCTGTTCTTTTCTCTATACTCGTTGTCTTGTATAAGGAAAGCAAGTACAACTTTGAAACAGCTTCGCCTCTTGCGTTGTCTTGATCTTTTGAAACACACTTCGAATACCTTGTCTCCGAATATGGTATCACACCATTGTTACAAATATCATTTACGTCTGACCCCGCCCGTTACAGTATTGAATTTGACCAGTAATGGTAATAAATTGTGTAGTGTGAGGTGAATTTGCAGTCAACGTCCTAAACAATACCACAGACCGACTAGAATGGCTGAGACAGCAATGATGACATCTCAGATGACAACTATTATGGATAATCGAAGTCTGCATACTTTATGAACAATTTTTGACTGCAATAATATTCACAACAAACACATCAATTATGGCAAGCCAAGTGCAGCGAAGATCAAACCAAATGAAAAGTGATGCAACATGAGAAGAACTGCCAGCAGATGTGGATCACAGTCCAGTGCTTGGTCAATCTTGCACCTGTAGACAGAGAAGATGTGCTAGTGGCACTGGTATTGGTATATGTTTGGTACTTGGCATCCGGTGGTTCCACACATGAAATCCTGACATCGACTGGGCTTGCAGTCGATAGATATCATTTTCATCACCGAAAGCCAGTCAATTAAAGCAACTGAACCTGATGACTATAGCTGTGGCCTTGAAGGTTCCAGAAGTCAATAAAGATGACTATAAAGTGCACAACAAGTTCTTGAGGAATGGTATGGATAGACAGATAATCGGGGCTACTATATTGCACAATCATCTAATGATTGATGAGGTTGTCGTGGTGTTTTCCTCATGGATTTGGGTATGTATTGGGCTGCTGGGAACGATGTTGGTAGGTATTACTTTGAATTCATGGGGTGAAAATACAGACCCGCATGCTGGACATGATGAGCAGGGAGCAGCGGTGATGGTTGGTGCAGAAGAGCCCACCTGAGCAGATACTGAACTGACTGCAACCAGCTGACCAAGACATGAAGGGAGTGAGTGTATACCCAGCCTTCATTCCATTGTGGGTGAACCATTGGTGACAAGGCATCCTGGATTTTTACTGCCACTATTTACACCCTTTTACAATTGTATTAGCTAATATAGAAAGAGCTGTTTGTACGAATCCATACAAGTCTGCAGCTTGTAGGAAATCCCGACAGACATATGCCTGTTGAATACAAAGAGGAGACTTTGGAGCAACGAGGATGTATGCAGCAATTGGAGGCCTGGGCATGAGGTAATGTCCCAGAAATAAGAATTGAATGTCCTGTAGAAGGCTACATATCGAGGAAACAGAGTGCTCATTGACATGATCAGAATTGGGGCAACAAGCACTGATATACCTATCTCAGAGATACTCAGACATGGATGACCATCAGTCTCAGACAATTGGGACATACAGAAACATGTGAGGAATTCCACCCAGTCTGATATCCTTACTTACATTGGCAATTTACAAGACTACCAAATCAATACCAAGATGCAGATATATATACTGGCTGTCTTGTTGTAACAAGTACAATCTGGACTACGATATAATAAACTAAACCAAGTGCAGTATGGCGGAGATTACAATGGCAAATACAATTCCAATTATGATGGGAAATACAATATCATATCAATTTTGAAGTTACACTACTGAGAATGCTTCCAAATAAGATCCTGACTCAGCCTGGGTGATCCCAAGTTGCACAACTATGATGGCAATTGGCAGCTGTGAATATACTTCCAATGAAAGTCCAACCAATCAATATTTGCTACACAGCCTTTGGAGATTAGCCTCTGGTTGAGCAATGTCTTTCAAAAGTGGGGGATAACTGTACCGGAATTGCAAACAATCCTTACCATGAACAAGTACCGTCCCAGAAGTGTGGGAACGAAGCACTATAAGATCGAATTGCTAATTCAAAAGATGAGCAATTGCTAGTGCTCCTGGACATGAAGAGACAGGTGAACTCATAAAACAATGATATGTCGAGTGAGTCAAGTGATATACTGTCAAACACACCTAGCGATTGATCATTGCATACACCCGAGCAGAACCAGGATGTATACCACACAATCAAAGACAATATGTTCATCTACTGTACAACTGACATCCAATAGAAGCCCAAATGTTCCAGTGATTTTTCAATTCAAACATACTTGATCCACAATGAATAACAATGCATACAGCTAGAGTTAGCAACCGGTCCATTTTCGGAACGTTTCAACTATTGTGAGTTGAAGAGAACCCTGAACCAGCCAGTTCAGTTCCGGTTTTTGCCAAATGGTCAGTTGACCCAGTCCGCCAATATTGCTCAGAGAATTCAGAGCTTGGTATGTGAATTATGCAGCTTTGCATGGCGCATCTTTTGGTGGTCTCCGATTTTCGATATCTTCAAAACTCAGCAAGTGGCTTTGAAAATACAGTTATTTTTCGCCCAAAAACCGTGGTTTTGCACCATCGCTTGCTGAGTGTTGAAGATATCGAAAATTCGAGACCACCAAAAGATCCGCCATGTGATGCTGCATAATTCACTTACCAAGCTCTAAATTCTCTGATTGATATTGGTGGACTTAATTGGGCAGTTCACTTGAAAAATCGTCAATTTTTGATGTGGTAAGGCCGGTGCCACGCAGACCTATAAAACTGGCTGGTTCCTAATATGGAACCATTGCTAACACCATATACAGCTAACAAAAAGATTCCTCATCAAGTAAAGAATGATTTCTGAAAAGTGTCCCTGAATGAGATTGATAATGCACACCTATAAGACCTTATAGTCTACTGAGACATGCACTAGCCCATCTACCACATTGACCAAGAATCTACTGCAACAGTCTTCTCAGATAGCAACCATGAAGTCAGCTGGACGATTGCCAAAGCTGACTTTCAACAATACATTAATACCATATACCGAAGTCTACCAATTGTATAACGTATTCCACAGTTCATCCCGTTGCATTGTGCAGAGCTTAGATATTGCTAGCATGCTTGGACATGGTAAGTAAGACAATTTTGGTGAAGTTTACATGTTAGACATTGATGGATACAATATAACTAATGCACTTGGTCGATCATTACTGAATGCTAGACCACTACCTATAGTCGAAGCTCCCTGTGATGTAGCAGCAGGAGCCAATACTCAACCACCTGAACAATTCTGACAATGACCTGTGCTACGATATATGAACTATAAAAATTGATAGTCAGAATGAGGGGTCGCGAGGAGGTTGAGTTTATTCGCTTGCTAGCGGCGCAGAGGTCAATTGTGCCAGTGCCGGGTAACCTGGTCAGTGTGCTGCAGCAGAGCCGCACAGAGCCGCACCTTATCTACACGTTCAGACCTCCCACAACTACCTCCGCTCCAAGAAAACCAGTGCTAGCCCCCAAAAGGAAGCAAACAAAAAGAAAATACAGCTAAAACCCCGACCATCCGGCCTGCTGTGTATCACCAGCCATATGAAGCACCCAAAACCCATTTGTCAGCCTTCCAACATCCATCGATAGACCCAGAGACCCATTTTCCATGATAATCTCGCCGAAAATCTCAGTTGCCGCCTTTCAAATTGGCCAACAGTGGCCAATCCGGTCCAGGATATCTGAGCCACTTTACCTTATATTGTAGGGTTTTGGCCGAAGTGCCCTGGTGCTCAAGAATGGCTTCAACTTCATACTCCGGATCCATGTCGGTTATCGTACACAATGGCAGTGGTGGTCGATGATCTCAGCCGTAATCTAAGCAATCCTGTTCCAGACGGGAGACGTTTAAAGCATTCGGCATTTTCCAGTGAACCGATGTTTTTAACTTGAAAGCATTGGCACTGATGGCTTCAGTGATGCGAAACGGCCTGCAAAAAGGCTGTTGAAACTTTCGGGATTTAAGATTTGCCGACTCCAATTTAGTACAATTTGCATAGCCGATCGGGAGGAGCCTGGTGTCAAGAAAACCTGGATCTCCCACCTTGCAATCAAGTGGGCGGCGAGACTGATTGGCTTCCAAAAGCATCCTTGGGTGTGCTTCCTCCAACCGCTCTCTCAACATGCGGAGATCTGACATTATCTGTTGGGCAAACTCATCTGCTTCGAGGATGATTTTTGGCATCCGGTTGGCACTCTGGATTGGTAGCAGCAGATCAATCGGCATCCTTGGCACGAATCCCACGTTGGCCCGAAACGGAGCAGTCTCGAGAGACTTATGGTACGCCGCATTGTACGTGAACTCAGCCAACGGTAGCAGGCGGTCCCATTCTTTTGGGTGCTGAGCCACGTATGCCTTCAAATAGCGTAAGACGACTGCATTCAGATTCTCTGCTTGGCCAGCTGTTTGCGGATGGTAGGCGGTGCTTTGACGGTGTTTGATTCCCAACTGGGCCGTCAGCGAACCCCTGAAATCTGACATAAAGTGCATTTCCCTATAGGAGATAATAACATCCGGAATTCCCTTATTTCGAACCCACATGTCGATACACTCTCTGGGGAATGCCTCTGCCATTGCACCATTTTCCTTGGCTGCTGTCCATCGCACTGTTGTGGTTAGTGGATCGACAATCATAATTATGCAGTTGTAGCCATCTTTGGCGGTAACTGGTCATTTAGTAATATAGCCGATATTAACCCTTGAAGCCTGTGTCTCCGGAATTGGCAGGGGTTGCAGCAAACCATTTGGGAGTTGGTTGGAATGCTTGACACGTGGGCAAACGTCGCAACCTCGAGCCCATGCCTGTATGGTCTCTGTCAAGTGAGGGTAATAAAATTGTGATGTAAGGGCAGCCGCCGTTGTTTCAGCTCCTTGGTGTCTGCCACCAAGCAGAGAGTCATGAGCTTCCGAGATAACGTTGCCCCGGGTGTTCAACGGGATGCATAGTGCCCCAGGATCCCTGCGACAGAGAAGGCTGTGATCCAGTCTGTACAGTCTTCCTCACACCATGTTTTTCCGATCGTGCTTTTCTTTCGACTGCTGAGATGCCTGATATCCCGACTCCTCGGTTACCTTAGCTTCCTCGCAAAGGACCTTGACAATTGGACCGAAATACGCGTCTTCCACCAGTGAGTCACACACCCCCTGCATCGATTCCTCTGCGCCTATGATCTGGAGTTCCATGGAATTTTTGCTGATGGTGGCTACTGGGGTAGCTGACTCCGGATGGTGAATTCTGCTCAATGCATCCGCTACCAGATTGGCGGCACCTGGGAAGTCCTTGATCGAACAGTCGAACTGCTGTAGTTTATCCAGGTGTTGCCATTGGCGTCTAGAAAGCTTCCGCTGGCTCAGGATAAGCTGCAGCGACGCGTGGTCTGTATACACTGACGTATGTTGATTGCTAATGAAACGCTCCCAGTGCGTCTGATTGTCGTGGATTGCCAGCGACTCGCAGTCGTACACCGCGTAGCGCATTTCAACATCATGTAATTTTCGAGAAAAGAAGCCCAGTGGACGTTCTACCAACCGGCCCTCTGGTCCCCATGGTTGCTTTTGAGCCAGAACGCCTCCAATTGCCACATCTGAAGCATCGGTGCGCAGAATGTAGTCGCGCTCAAGATTGCGTAGTGCCAGTGCCGGCGTAGACGCCAAAGCCCTCCGACTATCGTCAAACTCCGCCTGATGCTTCCGAAGCCACCAAAAGGCACTTTTACTGTCTGTCAATGTGTATAGCCATGTGGTCCGGAGCGCGAACTTGTGAACAAAGTTCCTATAGCAGCCTGCCAACCCCAGGAATAACCGGAGCTGGGCTGTGCTCGCTGGTACCGGACAGTCATTCATGGCTGCTATCTTCCTGTTCTCCGTGTGAATTCCACATGAATTGACCTTGAAACCAATGACCGACGTCTCAGTGGCTCAAAGAATGCAAATTCGCTCATTCAACCAGAGATGTGCCACCATAATTGCCAGCAGGATAGTGTCGACATCAATCTTGTGTTCGGCCAAACTGCGAGAGAAAATCAGCACATCATCCAGGTACAAAATTGGAAACTTCTTGTATGGGCCCAAGATGCGATGCATGGCGCCCACAAACGCTGACCGCATGTTAGCCAGACCAAATGGAATCACCGTCCACTCATAAAACCATCCGGAGCGACAAACGCCGTCTTGTGCCTGTCATCCGGGTGTATGTGTAACTGGTAACAACTGGCTAGGTCGACCTTGGCAAACACCCTGGACCCGTGTAGCCGATCAATGAGATCCTCAATGTACGGAGGTGGGTACCGGTCTGTGGTGGTGATTGCGTTTAGGCCTCTGTAATCGACCCACATGCATAGTCCAGAGCCATCCTGTTTTTTGACCAAGATCACTGGTGCCGCGAATCGGGAGTGGCTGTCAGTAACCCAGCCATTGGCCAGTGACATGGCAATCTGGATTTCAATCTCCACCCGCTCCGAATCTGACATCCAATACAGCTGGCTATGAGGCAACTTTGCTGTTGAATTGGTGTCGATGCGAAAGTGGGGTTTTGAAGCTGGAGGGACTCCCGTTGGCGGTTTGAAGAGATCTGCAAAAGCCTTCCTGACACGTAGCCGACATGTTTCGAGGTCTGCAGGCTTGTGTGGAGTAGCCTGCTCCTCCGCCTCCATTATCATAGTGATATGTTCCCGAATATTGACAATAACGATTTCAGAAGACTTCCACTTGGCGAGAAAGGACGTGGAGAGCATATTGACAGCGGATCTACGGGCCGCTGTCTTGCAATGAGCGTGAACTTCCCTCATCCGTCCCTGGTGAGGTCGCAGACCTACAAGTGATGTCGTGAAGATTGTTGATGGGAGGCAGGAGCCTTCCGGCAGTTCAGTCCAATCGGGCTCCAGCATATGTAGAGTATTTGTTTTATGATCGAAGATATGCAGATTGGCTGCCATCAAATCTTTACCCACAATTAGGTAATGGATGCCTCCCGAGTCAAAAATCGTGTACCACCCAGAGATGTCGACACGATTGCTCGTGACACCTCTTACCGATGCCTTCAGCCAAACCTGCCATCTATTCTCCGCTGCCGTCTCTTCCCCTGCGACAGAGACTCTCATGCGCCCACAAAGTCGACGTTTCAAGCCCAAAGAATTGGCGTAGGCAGTATCCACATAACCATGGGAGGCGCTGCAATCAAACCAGGGACAATCGGCACGAATTTTATTATGGGAGGTTCAAACGGAAGCGTCGAAACGTAGTAAGTTAGAATTTGGCCATCTAGAAGGAGCAGAAGTCTCATTATCCGTCAGGCTGCTCAAGTACAATTTGGCATGCCATATGCGTGCATTGGCTTCTCCCAATGCCTTACGCTGCACCATTTTCGCATTTCCAATGATATTCTGTGTGGTAGCATGTTGCACCATTACTCCCAATTGCCATTTCCTGGGCCGTCCTCCTCATCCCCAACCTCCTGGGCCACCATGGCGAGTATTGGTGCGATCACGACCACCGTCCCATCTGCTGCAGTTCACACCCGTTCATCCATGGAACGATTGGCCGCGCCCATGAGTGTCGGGAGTAACACAGTCACGTGCCGCATGTCCAAAACCGTTACAGCAGTAGCACCTGGTATTGGCGTTAGCTACAGTAAGATCCATCGGCTCCAGACCAACAGGCGTTGGAACAGTGGCAGCGTTAGGCGAGAGAAAATTGGCGCCCTGACAGCCGGATGTGAAGTCGTACGTTCAGAGAACTCTCCGACCATGTCCATAGCGTCAGCCAACGTGACAAGAGTAGCTGGCTGCGGCTTCTTCTGCATGTGGGCTGAGGCGATGATCTGTTCTGTAATTCGTGCAGGCAGCATCAAACAGAACTCGTCGCACAGGGGATCCTCACGCGTCATAGTGGTCTCTTCTTGCAGCATGCGGATAAGATTGGAGAAGCGCGTGTTAAAATGCGCGAGTTGTCCAACCCCTTTGCAATAGCGTAGCGCGCAGATCCCCTTTCGAACAGCAGTAACAGCGACTGCTGGGACGAAACGATGGCGAAAAGCGGACTCAAAATGCAGCCCCGTTACTGGTGCATAAGAGCCGTCTGCCGGAGGAATGACTGTGACACCTTGCTGATGAATCCCGTGTGCGAACCAACCGTACACCTCAGGATCCAAGAATCGCCAGGCCGAATCGATGCGCGTATCTGACTCCATGGTGCCCGTTGCCGCTCAGCCTTGGCGTACCCAGTGCTCCACCTTGCGAAGGAACAGATTGATAGTCTCCAACTTGAGGTCCCCGGTAAACAATGGAGGCTGGTGCTGTTTACGGTGGGATTTGGAAAGGACCCTCCTCCACCTACATTGCCACCCGCGCCGAGATGAGCGAGCATTTGAAAAATCTCATCAAATCGGCCACGCCAAGTTTCCGCCTCCGCCAGCGCATCGTCTCGCGCGGTAGTGACCATGCAAAGCTGGGCCTCCAGTGACCACACACGATCGATAAGGCGTTGGATGTCGTTGGTTTTGGAGTAGTAGGACTGGTGGATTGTCGCGTAGAAATCGGCAAGTCCTTGGCGGCTGATGGCCATCACGTCGGCATCGGCCGCTGTCTGAGGTGTGGGAGCCATTCCCTAAAAATTTTTGAATCGGGCCGTCATCATTGGCAGCTCCCGGGAGATGCCAGCCGAATCCTTCTTCGTCCATTCTGATTAGTGAACGTTCTTACAGCAACTTTGAATGGTTATGCTGAACACGGCCGGAACACAGCGCCGGCCAACCTGATTACTCAGCGTAAAGCATGCAGTTGTAGAAAGTGAAGTACAACCGTTTGACATAGTTGGCACTGGATTTGGACCTCCCTTTCTCTTTGCAGTCTTTCACAGGGAATTTTCGTCGCGTTGAGTTTCTCCGAAAATGATACCCCCCGGCGAACCTTCTTGTGCACCTCTCGTTCACAAGATCGCGGGATTCGAGCGCTGCTGAGCGTCGTATGACTGAAAGAAAGAAGACTTGCGAAGTTGCTACCAATTGAGGGGTTACGAGAAAGTGGATTCTATTTGCAAGCTAGCGGCGCGGAGGTCGATCGTGCCCGCGCCGGGTAACCTGGTCAGTGCCGTGTAGCAGAGCCGCACAGAGCCGCACTTTTTGTACATGTCCAGACCTCCCACACAGAAGGGTATAGGCTAAGATTGGAAGTGGAGATATGGAGGATGGGAATACTTTTGGATGTTCTCCTGGTATCTGTTCTAATGTTCTCTTTATTGGGTCTCAGCCATGTAAAAATGGTGATGGCATGGGTTTTTGCCACCATGCTGTTGGGGTGGGGTTTCCCCTGGAGCCAGATCGACTGAAAAGTCACAATTGAATATAACGGTCAGTTGTTGGAGTTATGAATTTGTACCATTGCATCTGTGGAAAAGTTGTTTAACCACTCGCTTTCATGCACTTCTCTTGTACACGTTGTTACAGCCCAGCAAGTCTGCATCTAACGAGAGGAATAATGTCATGGCAGTACATGACCTGGGCCAGGTAACTGCTAATCAATGTAGTTGGCTTGCCAGAAGCCTTATATCTCTTGCAGGAATATTACCTTTATACTGCTCAACAAAATTGACTTCCACATTTGAAACAGTATTAACTCATATACCTTCATACAATGCCAGACACTTATTATGCATTTGAAGTCCGATTCAAATCAAGACAATAAACATTGAGATATGACAGGGTCCGAAGATATCACCTGATCACAATTGCGGTTTTCCTCTAGAGAGCTGAGCTTTGGTAGGGGTAGTAGATTGCATCTGCCTGAGTTATTACTGAGTATGTTTTGAGGAGTTTCACTATATGTGTACTCAATTCGCAAAAGTACATATCAACTATAGACTGCACTATGCGTATGCACACACATGCACACCTCATAGCAAGCTTCCCAAGAACCCCAACACAACAAGCAGTCTAGAGTCATCTATAGTCGATTTATCAAAATGTCCACAAGAGCCTGTAGAGCAATATATTTGTGGCAGCTAGAGATGAACCAATACCTGGCTGTGCAGCCTGCATTTGACTGTTATACCAGTACTGAACACTCTCTCACCGCAAGTCTGCTTGAGAGCCCACTGGCACTGAGAGCCTACTTGAGAGCCTGTTAGAGAGTCTGCTTGAGAGCTTCCTTGAGAGCCTGCTTGAATGCCTGCTTGAAAGCCTGCATGATAGCCTACTAGATAGCCTGCTTGAGAGAGCTACCATTGAGATTGTGGCACTTCAGAGTGCCATGCTTCGGATGGAGTAGAGTTTTCTATGGGCCGCTTTTGGATGATAGAAAACTCTGAGTTAATGGAAGCTTTTACTAATAGATGGCTCTAAGTCTGTGGAAGCTTGGATGCTGATATTGATGTACCCAATCTACTTATCTAAATGATTCTGTTACAATAATGAACAGATCCAACTGCATTGCCGTCTCCATGGCCTTCATTACCATTGCCATTATCGGCATCAGCCCCGGACCAAATGCACACTCATATGCCTACAATAAATGGGAAGTGGAGAGCAGATTCCTGTGGAAAATATTAGTCTGAGATCTGCTCTTCTCAAGATCTAATTGTCAACTGTTCCGGCACAATATAATGGTGCAACATTCAATGCTTTGACTATGAGGGATTGTGAGATCTTGTTAGTGTGGCGACACTCAAGATATGGTTCAGACTCTGATATTGACCAATGTCATGACATCAGCTATGATATACCATCTGCCCCCCACCACCCGCCACCTACTACCAGCCACTAGTGGTAGCAACAGTACTATATTGGGACCATTTCTACTATAGCGCGTCGAAGAAAACCTGGAACTGGCCGGTTTGGTTCCGGTTTATGCCAAACGGTTCGCTTGATTAAGTCCACCAATATTGATTAGAGAATTTAGAGCTTGGTATGTGAATTATACAGCTTTGCATGGCGCATCTTTTGGTGGTCTCCGATTTCTGATATATTCAAAACTCAGCAAGTGGCTTTGAAAATACAGTGATTCTTGGCCCAAAAACCATGTTTTTGCATCATTGCTTGCAGGGTGTTGAAGATATCAAAATTGGAGACCAACAAAAGATGCGCCATGCAAAGCTGAATAATTCAGTTACCAAGCTGTAAATTCGGTGATCAATATTGGTGGACTTAATTGAGCAGTTCGCTTCAAAAATCATTGATTGTTAATGTGGTAAGGCCGTAGCCATGTGGACCTATGAAACTGGCCGGGTCCAAATATGGAACCATTGCTCACACTACCTGCCACACAGCTCCTGCCATTCTCTCCCTGCCTCACACCACCTGCTACATCAGCAAAATATATTTTTCTCTCTGGGAGCCTCTGGGAATGTCTGAGAGATGTCGGACCAGAATCCCAGGGTGGCCAAATCCCAGAGTTTACTGGACAGATGCAGTGGCCTTTAGGTGCACCTGGAAGCACGTGGGAGCACCAGCAACCAGCCTGGGGGTGCCGATGACAAGCCTGGGAGCACCAGGGCGTGCAGAAAACAAGCCTGGGAGCACCTGAGTGTGCCTGCGACAAGCCTAGCAGTGCGGACAACAAACCTGGGAGCACCAGTGAGAAGCCTGGAAGTATCGCGACTCACAGCGGGAGCAGTCTGGGAACAACAGTATCTTCTCGGGGAACCCGGCTGGTGCTGCTCGAAATCATACCTACTACTTATCGTTCAACAATTTTCAAAACTCATGTATTCAGTTCGTAGTCTCATCTATACATCAATGTATCTAGATAGCTACCCATCTACACACAATATATCTGGACTGGCTGCACATGGTGCGTAGGAAGAATTCATGGTGCACCAGAAGATGATGATTGAGTACTTGGAGGCCATCATGGTGCAAACTTGGACATTAGCAGAATGTATTTTTGAATGTGGGAGCCTCTGGGAGCCTCTGGGAGCCTCTGGGAGTGTCAGGAAGTTGTCGAACCAGAATCCCAAGGTGGTCAAATTCCAGAGTGTACTGCACAGATGCGGTGGCCTTCAGGTGCACCTGGGAGCACCGGCGACCAATCTAGGTGGCCATAGGAGGACTGGTGGCGACCCAGGGAGCACCTGGGAGCACTGACAACAAGCGTGGGAGCACCGTGAACCACCAGCGACAAGCCTGGGAGCGTCAATGACAAGTCTGGGAGCACCAAAAACAAGCCTGGGGGCGCTGAAAACATCCCTGGGAGCGCTTCAAATCACTGTAGAGCAGCCAGGGAAAGACAACATCGTCTTTTGGGAACGCTGCTGGCGTGCCTGGAAATCATAGCTGCTACTTATTGTTCAACAATTTTTAAAACTCATGTATTCAGTTTGTATTCACATCTAAGTATCGATATAGCTACTCATCTACACTGGGATATTATGGTTAGCAGCAGGCGGTGATTGAGAGCAATTCGAGGTGTTCCTGAAAACAATGATCCAGTCAACTCAGAGATACACTCTGAGGCCGTGATGGACAGAGTTTGGAGATGGTCTTTGGAGGCCATCATTGTGGGAACTTGGAGTCCATAATCAACGGAGTTGAGAGATACACTTTGAGGCTGCGATCGCGTGAGTTTGGAGTGGCACTTAGAAGCCGTGATCAAGCGTGTTTTGATATGCACATTGAGGCCATGATCATGCGAACTTGGAGGCCGGAATAGAGCAGGTTTCGAAATGCACTTGGAAGCCACGATCGTTCAAACTTACAGGCCCTAATCGAGTGAGTTCAGAGATGCAGTTGGAGGCCGTGATTGGACGACTTTGAAGAAGCTCTTGGAGGCCTCGATTGAGCAACATTGAAAGAGAACTTGGAGGTGGTCAACGGACGGTGCGCTGGGTGATGAGACTCTCTTCATCAGTTAGTTGACTTGCAACCGTGGGAATGTGACACGGTGACTGTACCATTGAGCTCACATAGAGAGCTGGCTGATGGCAGTCGATCTTGTAGGGAGGCACGCCGGAAGTCGAAGCTACATTCAGGGGTCAACTCTTCATCATGAGAACCAAGGGAACCCAAAGAATCGTTGGTGGATGCTGTACTCGGTGTCGGCTCATGATCATGGCATGCAGCGAGAGAGAGGGATGATCGAACTTTGTGTTTTGCGATGATGGTTGAGTTGTGGACGAGGCAGAGAGAGACGGGGGATGAAGACGTGGTCGAGGTGCAGGATTCGAGCGGATATGAGACATCGGGAGTATCACCTGCCTCAGTGGGTTGGGAAGACCTCGTATTGGTGTTATTACATGCCGGATCAGGACATGTACCTCCCATATCGGGGATGGTAAATGCACTCGCACACCAAATTCTCTCAAGTCCCAGTTTCGCATGATGATTACCCCCATCTCCTCTCATCTCTCTCTGTCTCATCCTCAACTCTACCATCACTTAAGAACAAGATGTTAAGTCATCCCTCTCTATCTCTCCATGCCATGATCAAGAGTTAACCCTGAGTACAGCACACACCGAGTACAGCATACACTGAGTACTGCATACACTGCGTACTGCATCATCCGAAGATCGCCTATCTTCTGCTCCCAACCACTCTCTCATCTCTCGGCAGACCATGTTGCGCTCAATTCTCAACATTCCCACAATCACGAGTTAACCAATGAATAGAGTCTCAGTGCCCATCGCACCTCGCTGCCAAACTACCGCCTCCACAGTCAATGCCACCTCGTACTGCTGCAATCTCGCTCAATCATGGCCTGCAACTGCATCTCCAAACTCGCTCGATCATAGCCTCGAAGTGTATCACCAAACTCGCTCGCTTGCGGCCTGCAAGTCAACATGATCACGGCCTCCAAGTACCTCTCCAAACTCACTCGATCACAGCCTGTATGTGTATCACCAAACTGGCTCGATCACGGCCTCCAAGTTCACACGATCACGGCCTCCAAGTATATCTCCAACCTGGCTCGATCACAGCCTCCAACTGCATCACCAAACTGCCTTGATCATGGCCTCCAAGTGCGCACCATAACGGTGTCCATGTAAATTTCCATACTCGCTCGATCATCGCCTCCAATTGTGTCTCCAATCTCAGTCAATTACAGCCTCCAAGTTTGCACGATAACGGCCGCAGAGTGGATCTCTAAGTTCACTCGATCACGGTGTGGTGAAATGGTGGAACTACAATGCTGACAGCCCATTATCACCTCTCCACCATACGTTGCATGGCATCAAAAGGGAATTCTTCAGACAGAGCAGTTCTGGCTCGGGGAACGTAGCGAGATGGTGAGCGAATATGCATTGATCATCCCGGCCGTGATGAACCACAGTAAATGTCTAGATCTTTGAATGCTTCGCAAGAGTGTGTGAGACCAAGAGGTGGGAAAGAGAGACTGTGTATTACATATAATGCGATGATGTCTCTCTACCTTGGGATCTCCCAAATATATGCGGCCTGCTGCTGAGTCCATCTCCGTTATCCCTGTATCTCCGTATGTATATACCCAGAGAGACTGAGAAAATTCATGCCATATTACAACGTAGTCAATCTTATGAATGTATAACTGACAAATATGATAAACGAAATGCCTTGTGGTTGTGGAACCCTAAGTACCACTACAGTCAGAATATGGCTCCAAGTCTCCCGCTGGGCTTGCGCAGCGGTCTCAGCTGCTCTCGAAGTCTCCCGCAGACCTGCGCAGAGCTCTCAGCTGCTCTGGAAGTCTCCTGCAGACCTGTGCAGAGGTCTCAGCTGCTCCAAAATTTGACTATCCTCATAGTCACGTGTCGTAGCATCCTCAATGTACCTCCATTACTGCAGATGCTTTCAGGAGCACCTGAGAATGCTCTTGCAGAGTCTGAGAGTACTTTGAAAAGCTCCAGGGGGGGCCTGAAAGCCTCTGGAAGTACTTAGATGCACTGGTGAGGGCTACTGAAGTGTTTGGGAGGTTTGCATATGGTTTCCAGACCGATTTACATTTTGATGATGTTGTGAAGACCAATTCAGAGTCAATTCAAATCAGAACTTCCATTCAGGTGAATCAGGATTTCTTATCTTCCACAACCTGTGAGAGATAAGAATCATCACACAGGAGCTCCTTTACCTGGATCTGAAGCTCAGTCTCACAAGCCCAAAACAATTGGAACCTATAGAGAACTGGTTTACAAGCCCCATCTGCCAACTGTCCTCGAATGGTAACACTCTCCGGTTTGTACCTCTGTATCTATTGTTGTGTAGTGAATATCATAATCCTGAAAGTGGATCATTAAAGAGAGTTCAAGACTGATACCGTGGGGTGTTTGCAGATAATTACTGAGAGATGGACCATGAGACAATAGATATACAGCAGGTGTACATATGACAACACCTGCTGATGCCCGCAATGATCCTGAGCCTCAATGGCAAGTCTCGATGCTTCTTGAATCATTGAGTACATCAGATTGGATCATATTGGCCAAGGAGTCTTTGTGAACACAGTCACATGGGGGAGCATTTTCTCTACATTCAAAGTTGCCATTTCGTGTTGGGGATCATTCGTATCTCCACTTGCTTTCCATTGTGGAATATTCTGTGCTCCACTACACGTGGATACCGGGAGCACCTGAACAGGTAGTGCCATCAGACCCTGCGATTGTGTTGAGGAGGGAGGACTTTTGGCATTTGAGCAGTGGTGGTGCCATTCCCCAAGCTGGATTTCGGAAATTTGAAAGTGGAGGGCGTGCAATAACAGCTTTGCCACCAATTTGTTTCATTGGCAGTGGAACCCTTGTTGTTCTAAATGTTATGTCTTGGTGTGCCTGGCCAAAAAGTGTGACCTCCAGTAGATTATCCAAATCGTCATCATTGATGTCTGATACCATAGTCCAATTTCTGGGTTACTTGTTCTCATGATGGTATATCTCCTGGTCAGTATTGTCATCCTGCTCCATTAATGAATGGTTGGATATTGGTTATCTGCAATACAATACACAAAAGCAGATGGTTGGAAGTCAAATATTTGTTAGACGGTGATGATTGGCTGTTTTCTTGAAAGCAAGTGTATGTGCTCTCTGAAGGTGTACATCTTGATTCTTTTTTAACTAGCGATTCCTGACCTGGCTTGGTATAAGTTCCACTTGCTGAAATGAAGATAGAAAGTTGGGGAATATTGGAGACAGTGTACAAGCATTATATATAAGATCAAGTTCAACAGAATAACAGTAAAAATTGTACAAGATGTTCAACAAGGTCAAGGAGGATGCAATAGGAGGTTCATATTGAAAGGGTTCCAGAGAGAAGACCTGAATGGTTGGTATGCATTGGAAGGATGGCAGTCCTGTGTAGTGATTTAGGAAGTGCCAGGTGAGTCAGAATAGATATATTTCTAAGGCCCAATGCTGAATTAACAGTAAGCACTTCGATCAACAATGCTCTGTACTAATGGGAGAATTGGAGGTTGGTTGAAGCCAATGTACATTGATTTGAACCAGACACCTGAAGAACAGTCACACCATTTACATACCTGGTTGTTATATTAAGTAACCCATGGTACTGGCCAAATAAAGCACAGAGAAACAGAATGAGAATGAGTGTCCCTGTAAATAACCCGTTCAAACCTTGAAATATATGTCAAATTTTGAGCAATTGAAGAGACTGCTTGGAATTGAATTGTTGCAGTGTTGAGAATCTGTAGAATTTGATACATTTGAGACCTTGTTGAATGTCAGTGTTGTAAGAGGTGATTATACTGGGTTCAACGTTAACAATAGGGGCGAAATATATATTTCCTTATGTGGTGATATATGTATCAGATTGATACACTGTTTTTTGCCATATTCTGTTGCATTAGGATGCTGCAGCTATGTCAGCAGTGAATCAGACAATATTGTAAGAATACACTTCCCTATCATGAATTTATATGAGTTATGTCTGTAGATTACCTTGACAACAATATTTGCAGTTAATGACGGAGGGAGAGATACAAAGCATACAGAATGAATGCCAAGGTACCATGATGATGCATGGGTAATCCTATTGATTGAAGCACTTGTGATTGCCAAGGATGCTAACAAATGGGGCATGAATACTCACTCATACTTAGATTTTGAATCTAATCTTTATTACATTACAGGTCATTAAAATACAAACAAATTCAGTATAAGTCTCACTGCTACTTAGTATTCGTGAAATACATGTTGGGGTTGAAAGCTATATACAATGGTATGATACATAGGGAGACCTCATTAGAAAACAGGTAGAGGAATGATTGCATGCGGTCTCAGAGAATTGAGGTTCACCAAGGCATGAATTGTTCTGGTATGTTCATACCAATAGCTGGGATTGCACCCTCCCCTTACTCTGGCAGTTGGTTGTGCTCTTTAAAGCTGTCTTTTCATAGTTCATGACTTGAGCTTTCAAGATTTACTCTGTTTTAACTCTCTTGAAGGAAATTGAATCACATTATGTATTTCCAGAGATGGGCTCTGACCACCTAAATTTACGTTTATTCAGAATCCAGTTAAGTCTGAACAAAAAAAGCATTGTGAACTTAGGTCTCTTTGAGTATGTGTGGGGCATGGGGGGAGAGTGAGTTGCAAGTCAACATTCATACAATTACAGAGAGTTGGCTACCTTCCACCAACAGACAGGTTAACAGGGTACTTGACAGTTAACGCATGAATGTAGTGGCCTCCACATGCCATGTTTCATACTCTGACACAGGTACATAATATTTCTTAGATACCATTCATGGCCAAATTCAATTGGGGAGTTGGTAGAATTCAATCTGACATAATGAGACTAGAGACTCAAGACATATGTGAGATTGTTCTGTGTACTGAAAGTTGAAGTTCTATGGTGCAAGAAATTGTTACCTGCCCTCAGGTCTCCAGTGCACCTCAAATTCACCTTTGAGGAACAATTTGAAGCCCTGTGCTGAATCATATATTATCATCGAACGGTGGCCAATTATTGATAAGATGAGGCAACCTGGGACCTTCAAATTGTTGCCCTGTGCCAAGCAGATTTAAACCATACTGACAATGAGAAATACATTACCAGTGGTGGCTGCATCAGTTGAACAGTGCCAGCAATTATCTTGACAACTGCTCTCATCTGTTTGACTAGAGGACCTGTAACATGGCAATCTATGAACTTATCAATTGATTTCATCTCATCTTTGTCATCCCTAATCATCAAGAATGCTGATGATATTCCACTCTAACCGATACTGGTTTAAGAAACAACAATGCCTGCAACAAAACTTTGATACACTTGAACAGAAGAGAGAGAAACAATTTGTTTATACAGTACAGTGTGCCTTTCAAATGACTTTATTTTACTATTTGAATCAGTTGAGATAATTAGGTTGGTTAAATGTGTAAAGAGATATAGCTTGATTTCACTGTCCTAATGATGGATGTTTATTGTTCATCTGATTACAATGTGTCTCTGTTCTCTGTGAGCCGCACTCTATGGTCCTTATGAGACACCAGAATGTGGTAAATCTTTGATGTCATAATGTTTGGTTGACTCAGCAAGCTGTAGAGGATTCTCATTTGCACCACTGCTGAGTGTTAGGGGAAATCACTCACATTGTTAGCATAGCCACTGCAATCTGTATTCACTAGCCAGGTATGTGGAACTCTGTTTCATCCTTGCCGGACAACATGTGCAAATGCCTGGCACCGCACATTTCATACCAAGAACTTCTCTGTTTTCACCGCATGGTTTGCTGCTGTAAGAGTAGGGCCTGTTCCACCCACTTTGGGTGTAGTTTCAAATCCAGAGGGATTTCGTGAATTCTGGAATCTGAGCTGCATTTCTTTGTATTTATTGTTGCCCATTTCTGTATACATGTGGAATATATCTTTATCATCCACAAAATACTGGGTCAGCAACCACTTAAAATGATTTATTTTGCCAGAAAGAGGAACACATTTTACTGCCTATTGTGGAGGAAGTGTACTTGGGAGAGCATTATCAACTCTCTCTGGATTATGAAGGAGCGCTGCACTACTCGATGCTGCCTCGTTATCTGGTTTGGGATACTCTGCCGATCCCTTCGCAACCAGAGGTTGAGATGACTCTCTCAGCCATCTGAACAACAGTGAATCCTCCTAACTATCAAGTGAGTATTCATCACAGCATTGTCCTGGAAACAGATTGCGATCCTCAGAGTCTTCCAACATGAACCAAAACCCCACTCGGAACCATCTATCAACCCTCCATGCTGCCGAAGCAACTTATGAGGTGTATCTTTCCACAGGGGTCTTCAGTTTTGTTCACTCTTCCTTAGTCCACTCCATATCAAGGAGGTGTGAATTTGCTTTCACCATTCACAGGAGTTGGTTTCAATTCACAAGGTTGGATTCTGACCAGCTTCTGATTATTGAAGACTTTGCAATTCATATCACCCAGTGCACCACATCCTTGTTAACTTGTTACTTTCCAGTTCGGATGGGATGCATTACACTCTTAATATTAGAATACTATGCCTCTGCAACATGCTGTTCCATTACAGTATCATCATTTGGATTTTCAGGTGCATATGATAATTGCCACAATATCGGGTAACAGCAGTCAAAGAGTGGATGGAATACTGTCATAGCAGGGACTCCAAGTTGGAATCCAATGGATGCTTTCATGTTAATTTGGCCAGTCCACACAATATTGTGTCTGGTAATATTGAAATTGATCAAAAATCCTAACATGCCATGAACAGTGTGAGAGTTGGCTGTTGCTTGATGGTTTCTCTCTGGATATTAAGGTGTTATATGAAAGAAGGTGCATATACCATAGGTCTTTTGGCTCATCTAGACTGGTGTTCAGCTCCTTGTGGGTGGGATTCGCATTATTGGAGTTAAAGAAGTCTGCAAGTTGGAAAATGATCACGACTTTCATCTTGTGTATGACAATCTGGAATCACTCTGCTGTGGTGGCTATTGTGACCACAAAGATATATTGAAGGGGTGATGAAAGCGCTGGTTGCGCCAGCGGTGGAGCTGTCTGGATTTCTAAGATGCGATGGGGCTCTGAATTCAGCTACTGCAATGGATACCTATCTGTTTCTTCACCATGAATGCCATGATAGGCATTCTGCACCATATTGACTCATGTGTCAAGGGTATCCCCCCTCAAAATTGACAGTCCCAACCTCACAACAATCTTCTCAGTCAGCAATTTACATATTGCAGACACTGCCACAGAGCTAAGAGTCTTGCCAAGATACGTTGAATCTGCCAACATTGATCCTGGCATTTCCGAATGCAAAACCCATCTCCTCAGTATGAACAATATCAGGAAAACTCAGTGAGCCAGATGATTGGTTCCAGCCGGGCTCAGGATTGAAGACTTGCTGCCGGCGAATCAGTAATTTTCGATTCACAAATGGGATGGACATTCAGCAACTTGACCACCATATTATGACTCTCATGTTCAGATTCATTATTGATTGCATTCAGAATGGTGCTCAGTCCTGGACGGCTATTTTCTGGATTGAGGATACCAGTACCATCCTCCACTTGGATCTAAACCTGCCTTGCACCACTGTCTGTTTTATTTTTGTCCTCAATAATCTCTTTTTGTTGTTCTGAGGTAAGTTGCACAGCTGGGCTTTTACTCAGGCACTCCTGAAATACATTGTGATGTTAGGTATTTGATAGACAAAGTAAGAATGGGAATGAATATTGATGTGTGGAATATAATCAATTCTATTCTTTCAATCAGAACTTACATCAATACAAGTACCATTCTCCTGTACACCATTCTCCACTCCCTGCACTCTTCCACCCATTTCAAAACCATCCATTGGCCTGGTTCAATATTTTGCAGTTGGGGACATCTAGCCTATATATGGTTAGCGGGGATGACCTTGGCTAGTCTAATTACATGCTTTGCAATGTCCTGTACTGTTGCAAATCCCATTTCTATCAAATATATCCTCAAATTGTGTTCCTGTTTCAACTTTGAAAGCATTTGAAAGGCAACAGCTGTGCGAGATTTACTTAGAGATATGGTCACTCACTATTTCTATGTGTACCCATTATACCATACACTCTTTGTCAAATTGGTACTGCATTCAGGTGCACGTCGACATTTATGTTGGAATGTATGGCTCTGTATGGTGTCTATTCTTTTCCATGAACTGAATCTGCTCCTCCAATGCCTCATATCATTGAACAAGTTGTGAAGTAATTTGGATGACACAAGGTTATTCCTGCCATTTGATACCAACCATATTACATGCAGAATTGTTGTATTTGGCAGTATATGGTGCTTACAGTTTGCCATTTTGCCCGCTGGTGGTGCAAGATCCATCGTTAGTTACATGGTTTCCTTCACTTCCCATCCTTCTTCAGTCTTGGACCTTGAATGCGCCAATGTTGACAAATATATTGAATCAGTGGCGCAGAATGGGTTTGGAATGAACAAATTTTTCCAATTGTGGGCAGTTTTCAAAAGTCATCAATCAACACAGCTTCAACCACCATCTTCAAATTCAGGTGTCTATCTTGATGTTGATCCTTCCAGGTTTGCCCCCAGCTAATGGCATGATACTATTTGGTGAGAAACTCAACCACCCATGTTTTCTTACACATGTTGAACATACAATAGTTGCTCTGCTCCAGCCTTTGGGCGAATTGCTTCGAGGTGAAATCTGCATGCATCAGGCTAATTGGGGCTTGGGCTTCCACACCACATAAGTTCAACAAATTATTGCTCTTATCATCTGCCTCATATTGATTGTAGTAAAGCTCTGTTAATGAAGGCCAAGTCAGACATGCAAGTGACATCAGGATTCCGCAGTTACATTGTCAGTCAGAATGGTTGCATCAGAAGGCTGATTGTCAGTTACCCTGGTGAACCTGCAAGAGGACCAGGTAGAAAACAACTGGAAGATATTTGCTCAATGACTGGATTGAATCCTGGCTGTGTGGGCAGCACTTGATGTGTACCTAGAGATGACAGGCCTGGTTCTGGCATCAGCTGAGAAAGGAACAATTGAGACCCACCATAATTGCTTTGGTCGAGTTCATATCCTAGCCACAGTGGCCCATAACTTGGAAAATGATCGTTAGCACGGGCGCTTGGTGGTGAACTATGTGTCATGTTGAATGGACAATAGTGGTAAAACTGAGAAGCAGCTGGAAATAGCTATTGTGAAGAAGGGTTACCATACCCATGCAGCAAATGAAATTGATTGGTGTATTTCATTGATGGAATGTCTTTGCTAGTTGCTGTTCCAGAACAATTTTCGAATGATCCCTAATCGTGATGATGGCATTCCTGAACGCGAAATAGACTACTGCATGGCACCATTCTTACTTTCTTTAGTGGAAATCTGTTTGTTGACATGCTCTGTAAACAATCCTTAGAGAACCAAAATAGTGGCTAACTAATATTGATGCGAGAGTTGAAGTAGAAGAAATCTGACTATGGTTCAGTATATTGCAGGTATATCAGCAAAATGTAAATTTGTGCTGAAGTCACATGCAAATCTCTGTGAGACACCAGTTAACCTCACCAGTGCTCCTATGTAATTCCATATGCTCCCAGGCCCCCCTGGTCCTAAGTAAAGTCATCTCAGACTGTGCAAAAGCATTCGGTGGTGCTGCAGAAAGCAATTGCAGTTGTTGAGATTCATTCAGGATGTTACTATATTCGACATATAGGATAGTCAAACATTGGTTCAGCTGAGACTTCTGTTCAGGTTGGCCAAAGACGATGCAAGAAGCTGAGATATCTGCACTGCTCTGTCAGAGACTTTAAACTTAGTGCTATATTCTCATAGCAGTGGTTCTTAGCGTTCCATAACCTCAAGCCAATCTGTCTGTCATATTTATCTTCCTTACAATCACCAGATTGACTATATCAAAATATGGTATGTCTTATCTATGTCTATCTATGTATAGAAATATGGTCAATGTGGCAGCAGACTGTGCTTGAGTGTAACAGGAGCTACCCCTGGAGCTACCAGTCAAGTGAACTTAGAGATGCACTTGGAGGCTGGGATTTGGTAAGTTTGGAGATGCACTTGGATTGAGGCTGTGGTCACGTAAACTCAGAAATGCACTTGCAGGCTGGGATGGAGGAAGTATGCAGATGCTCTCCAAGTCTGGTATAGAGTGAGATTGGAGAAGCACACCAAGCCAGAGTTGAAGTGAACTCAGAGCTTCCCTTGGAGGCTGTGATCGTGGGAACATGGAGATGCATTTGGAGGATGTAATTGAGTGAGAGTGGGGATACACATGGAGGCCATGATTGTACGAACTCGGTAGCCATCATTAAGTGAGTTTCAAGATTCAATTGAAGGCTCAGGTGGTGTGAACTGAGAGGTGCACATGGGGGCTGTGTTTGAGCGAAATTGCATGTGTACTTGGAGGGAGTTAATCTGGAGGAGGTTGATCTGGAGGAGGTTGATCTGGAGGTGGTTGATCTGGAGGTGGTTGATCTGGAGGTGATTGATCTGGAGGTGGTTGATCTGGAGGTGGTTGATCTGGAGGTGGTTGATCTGGAGGTGGTTGATCTGGAGGTGGTTGA